>Ga0208755_100012_pt1 | contig 241899 bp, 191 predicted proteins | sample LakWasMet57_HOW8_2_FD_183891 | JGI IMG/M metagenome (GOLD analysis project Ga0208755, IMG submission 183891) | Freshwater sediment methanotrophic microbial communities from Lake Washington under simulated oxygen tension - Sediment Metagenome... | ecosystem: Environmental > Aquatic > Freshwater... | reverse complement strand
GAAGCAGGCCGAGCGCTTCGGCACCGTGGTGCACATGGAGAACGTGGTGTCGCTCGACCTGAGCAAGCGCCCCTTCCACGTGAAGGGCGAGTCGAAGGAATACCTCGCCGAGACGGTCATCATCGCCACCGGCGCGTCGGCGAAGTGGCTCGACGTGAAGGGCGAGAACGAGTTCATGAACCGCGGCGTGTCGGCCTGCGCCACCTGCGACGGCTTCTTCTTCAAGAACACCGACGTCCTCGTGGTGGGCGGCGGCGACACCGCGATGGAAGAGGCGAACTACCTCTCGAAGATGTGCAGCACGGTGACGGTGGTGCACCGCCGCGACAGCCTGCGCGCCTCGAAGATCATGCAGGAGCGCGCGCTCGCGAACCCGAAGATCAAGTTCCTGTGGGACTCGGCCATCGAAGAGGTGGTGGGCGACGGCAAGGGCGTCACCGGCGCCATCGTGAAGAACCTCAAGAGCGGCGACCGCAAGAAGGTCGAGGCGAAGGGCGTCTTCGTGGCCATCGGTCACCAGCCGACGACCGACCTCTTCAAGGACACGCTCAAGCTGCAGTCCAACGGCTACCTGTGGGTCCAGCCCGGCACCGCGAAGACGTCGATCGAAGGGGTGTTCGCCGCCGGTGACGTCAGCGACTCGACCTACCGCCAGGCCATCACCGCCGCCGGCACGGGCTGCATGGCGGCCATCGAGGCCGAGCGGTGGATGACCGAGCACGGCATCGGCTGAAAACGAAACAGCCGCCACGGGTTGGCCCGTGGCGGCTGTGAAGTCAGGCCTTCGAGCGAAGGCTCAGTAGTTCTCGTGCGCCAGCGACTCGGGCAGGCGCGGGTCGTTGATGGCGACGACCTTGTTGCGGTTCAGGAACACGCCGTACACCGCGAGGAACACGCCAGCGACGCCGAGCAGCGCGGTGAAGTCGAGGTAGCTCGGAGCGAGGTGCGGCTCGTGGTGCTCGCCGCCGTGCGCGCCGTAGTTCGGCATCACCAGCCAGTAGATGTCGACGCAGTGCATGACCAGCGTCCAGATGGCGCCGACCGCGAGCAGCGTGCGGTTGCGCTTCACCTGCCGCGACAGCAGGAACAGGAAGGGCACGAAGAAGTGCAGCAGCGGCAGGCCGTACGAGATGTACTGCCACCCACCCTCGAGGCGAACCATGAAGAACTCGGTCTCTTCGGGGATGTTCGCGTACCAGATGAGCACGAACTGGCTGAACGCGATGTACGCCCAGAACACGGTGTAGCCGAACACGAACTTGCCGAGGTCGTGGAAGTGCTCGGTGGTCAGCGACGTCTTGAGCACGCCCGCCGCCTGCGCCGCCATCGACATCAGGGTGATGAAGGCGAAGAACGCGAGGATGCTGGCGGCGAAGTAGTACACGCCGAAGATCGTCGAGTACCAGTGCGGCTGCAGCGACATCAGCCAGTCCACCGCGCCGAACGAAAGCGTCACGCCGTAGAGGAACACGCCGCCCGCGCACACCTTGCGAACGAGGTGGATGAGGCGATCACGCTCGGCGTGGTTGTCGCCCAGGCCGTCCTGCTTGATCGAGGTGCTGTAGAGGAACCAGCCCAGCGCCGACCACACCGCGAGGTAGATGAACGCGCGCGTGTACCAACCGAACGACGAGAGGTACCACACCTTCTTCGCGAGGATGGGGTCGTGGGCTTCGTGGGTCCACGGGTACAGCTCGTGGAAGCCGAGGAAGCCGATCGGCAGCCACAGCAGCGCGAACACCGGCAACGTCGCCGCGGTGTTCTCCATGAAGCGGCGGGCGATGACGTCCCAGCCCGAGCGCACGGTGTGGGCGATCAGCAGCCAGCCCAGCGCGCCGAGGGCGATGCCGAGCACCGTCTCGTAGGCGAAGAGGTAGGCGAACATCGCGCGCGCCTTGTGCTCGCCGAACGCCGAGCCGAGGGTCGCGCCGAGGCCGGCGACCGCGAGAATGCCGCCCAGCACCGGGAGCTTCGCGAGGAAGCTCGACGGCGGAATCTGGATGTCTTCGGGCTTCTTGATTTCGTGGTGGCTCACAGGTGCCTCACTTCAGCGTCTGGACGTAGAGGGCGAGGCTCTGCAGCTCGAGGTCGGTGACCTGCTGCGGCGGCATCGCGGGCGGGTAGCCGGTGACGATCTTCGCCATGGGCTGGAGCACCGATTCCTTGAAGTACGCGTCGTCGACCGTGACCGCGCCAGCGCTGGTGTCTTCGCTGCGGCCCCACAGGCCCTTGAAGGTCGGACCGACGATCTTCGCGCCGTCGATCGAGTGGCAGGCGTTGCAGCCCTTCGACTTGTAGAGCGCCGCGCCGGCTTCCGCGGAGGCGGTCTTCACCTCGACCACCGCCACGCCACCGGGCTCCTGCTGCACCGACGGGTCCTTCTTCATCTGCTCGCTCTTCACGTAGGCGAGGATCGCCCAGCGATCGGCGACGGGGATCTGCGACGCGTAGCTGGGCATGTTGCCGTCGTTCACGCCGTTGCGGATGGCGGAGTACATCTTGCCGACGACCATGTCCTTGGCGATGCGCTCGAGGTGCAGGCTGGGGGGCGCGACGGTGAGGCGCGGGCCGCCGTCGAGCGCGAGCCCCGCGACCGTACCCTTGCCGTCGAGCGTGGGCCCGTGGCACGGCGTGCAGTAGATGCCGTAGCGGTTCTGGCCGCGGGCGACGTTCTCGTCCCACTTCGACTTCACGTCGGCGGGGAACGCCTTGCTCGGCTGCGCGGCGTCGTCGATGCCCTCTTCCCAGAGGAGATCGTCACCGAGCTGGCCCTGAGCGACGGTGCCCTCGACCGGCGGGCGCATCATGCGGCCGTCGGCGAACAGCCCGGTGGAGTCGCGGCGGTACGCCTTGCCCTTCTCCTGGGTGTCCATGTTCTTGATGAGGTGCACGGGGCGCTCTTCGGTTTCCCAACCGCGGCAACCAGCGAGCACCGACACGGCCGCGAACGCAGCCCACTTGAAAGACGTCTTCACGGCTCCAACTCCTCGACGAGCGTGGCCCCAGCACCCTGGAGCAGCGCCTTCGTCTTCTCGAGGTCGAACTTGGGGTCCGTGGCCTCGACCATGATGAAGAACTTGTCGTCAGTGACGCGCTCGAACGCCTTCGACCCGAACGCCGGGTGATGCGGGCGCGGCAGACCGTTGAGAATCCAGTTGCCGAGGAACGCGGTCACGCAGCTCGAGAGAACCGTGAACTCGTACCAGACGGGCACGAAGGCCGGCACCGAGAACAGCGGCTTGCCGCCGACGATCATCGGGTACGCCGAGCCCATCGCCCACGACTCGAAGAACAGCATGAACGTGCTGCCCGCGAGGCCGACGGTGAGCACGATCCACGGCAGGCGTGAGGGCTTGGCGCCCATCGCCTTGTCGAGGCCGTGCACGGGGAAAGGCACGCACGCGTCCCACTGCTCGTAGCCCGCGTCGCGCACCTGCTCACACGCCTTGTAGATGGCGTGCGGGTTCTCGTACTGCGCCAGCACACCCCAGAGGTTGCTCTTGGTGCTCATGATCAGTGGCCTCCCGAAGCCGCGGCCGCGCCGTGACCTTCAGCGCCGTGCTCGTAGCCTTCCCAGTGCGGGTTGGCCTGCGGCATGACCGACTTCACTTCCGAGATCGCGATGACCGGGAAGAAGCGGATGAAGAGGAGGAACAGGGTGAAGAAGAGGCCGAAGGTGCCGAGGAGGTAGAACACCTCGGTCACCGGCACGAAGTAGTCCCAGCTCGAGACCAGCGCGTCACGGTGCAGCGAGGTGACGGTGATGACGAAGCGCTCGAACCACATGCCGATGTTCACGAAGAACGCGAGGCCGAAGCTCCACGCCGCGGAGGTGCGGATCTTCCGGAACCAGAAGAGCTGGGGCGTCAGCACGTTGCAGCTGATCATCGTCCAGTAGGCCCACCAGTACGGGCCGCCCATGCGGTTGAGGAAGGTGAAGCCTTCGTAGTCGTTGCCCGAGTAGGCGGCGACGAAGAACTCCATCGCGTACGCGTAGCCGACGAGGCTGCCCGTCACGAGGATGATCTTGTTGATGTTCTCGATGTGCTTGGCGGTGACGAGGTCCTTGAGGCCCAGCCAGTGCCGCGCTGGGATCATCAGGGTCTGCACCATCGCGAAGCCCGAGAAGACGGCGCCGGCGACGAAGTACGGGGGGAAGATGGTGGTGTGCCAGCCGGGCAGCTGCGACACGGCGAAGTCGAACGAGACGATGGTGTGCACCGAGAGCACCAGCGGCGCCGAGAAGGCCGCGAGGATCTGGTACGCCTTCTCGTAGGTCACCCAGTGGCGCATCGAGCCGCGCCAGCCCAGCGACAGCGCGCCGTAGAACACCTGACGCCAGCGCACGGTGGCGCGGTCACGCAGGGTGGCGAAGTCGGGCACGAGGCCGGTGAACCAGAACAGCAGCGACACCAGGAAGTAGGTGTTGACGGCGAACACGTCCCACTCGAGCGGCGAGCGGAAGTTCGGCCACAGCCCCATCTGGTTGGGGATGGGGAAGAGGTAGTAGTCCATCCACACGCGGCCGGTGTGGAGCGCGACGCACGAGCTGGCCGCGATGACGGCGAAGATGGTCATCGCCTCGGCGTAGCGGTTGATCGACGTGCGCCACTTCTGGCGGAACAGGTAGAGGATCGCCGAGATCAGCGTGCCGGCGTGGCCGATGCCGACCCAGAACACGAAGTTGACGATGTCCCACGCCCAGCCGACCGGGTTGTTGTTGCCCCAGATGCCGGGGCCTTCCCAGAGCAGGTAGCCGATGTAGCCGCCGAACATGGCGAGCGTGGCGCCGGCGAGCGAGAGGCCGAAGAGGAACGGCTTCGGCGTCGCCTTGATCGGCGCCTCGTTCACCTTGCACACCATCTCGGTGACGGCGTGGAAGTCGTGCGGACCACGAACGAGCGCCTCGCGGCCCTCGGTCACGTCGGGGAGCACGACGTCGCCGCGCGTGTGGATGTCGTCAGGCAGCGTCACTGCAGATGCGGTTGCCATATCAGGCGAGCTCCTCGTTCTCGTTGCGCACGCGCGCGAGGTACGTCGTGCGCGGGCGCACGTTGAGTTCCTGCAAGAGCTCGTAGTTGCGCTCGCTCTGCTTGAGCTTGGCGACGCGCGACTCGAGGTCGTTGATGTTGCCGAAGGTGATGGCCTGCGTCGGGCACGCCTGCGCGCACGCCGGGGTCACCGCGCCGTCGGGGAGTTTCTTGCGATCGTTGCCCGCGCGCTTGGCGGCGACCTTCGCCTCCTCGATGCGCTGCGTGCAGTACGTGCACTTTTCCATCACGCCGCGGTAGCGCACGGTGACGTCGGGGTTGCGCTGGAGCTTGAGCGTCTTCATGCGCTCCTTCCAGGCGGGCTCGACGTAGAAGTCACCGGTGTGGGTGAAGTCGAGGTAGTTGTACCGGCGCACCTTGTACGGGCAGTTGTTGGCGCAGTACCGCGTGCCGATGCAGCGGTTGTAGGCCATCGAGTTGAGGCCCTCTTCGTCGTGCACGGTGGCCGACACCGGGCACACCGGCTCGCACGGCGCGTTCTCGCAGTGCATGCAGGTCAGCGGCTGGTGAATGGCGCGCGGCTGCTCGATGTCGCCGCTGAAGTAGCGGTCGATGCGGATCCAGTGCATCTCGCGGCCCAGCAGCACCTGCTCGCGGCCGACCACGGGGATGTTGTTCTCCGCGATGCACGCGACCGAGCAGATGTTGCAGCCGATGCACGACGAGAGGTCGATCACCATGCCCCACTGCTGGCCTTCGTAGGTGATCTCGTTGGTGGGCTGGATCGGCTTGCTGGGGCGGTTCTTCGGCGTGCCGAGCTGCACCAGGTTCTTGGGAATGTCGCCTTCGTGCGCGAAGGCGGCGCCGTCCTTCTGGTAGGTCGACGCGGTGGCCGAGCGGAACAGCGGGCGGTACGCGCTGTCGCCGGGCTTGCCGAGGCCGATCTCACGCTCGCGGCTGCCTTCGGGGGCGGCCGACATCTGCGCGAAGGTCAGCTCCTTGAGCGGGTTGCCGGGAACGCCGAAGTGGTCCTGCGTGGAGGCGAGGTTCTGCACCGCGCCCGTCTTGGTGAGCTTCACGCCCTGAACCACGACGCCCGAGGCGCCGAGCAGCGGGTGCACGTCGGCGCCGACGCCGGTCGCCACGTCACCCCAGGTGCGGCCGTAGCCGCGGCTCATCGCCACCGTGTAGTTGGCGAGGCCGGGCAGCACGAACGCGGGGGCCTTGATGCTGCGCCCCTCGACCGTGAGCTCGACCACGTCGGCGTCGTAGCGGTTCTTCACCACGCCGCTGCCGATGCCGAGCTCCTTGGCCAGCGCGGGCGAGACGAGCACCGCGTTGTCCCAGCACAGCTTCGACATCGAGTCGGGCAGCTCCATCAGCCACGACACGTTCGAGAGGCGGCCGTCCTTCAAGTGGCCGTCGACGGCGATGAACTCGAGCGAGTCCTTGGTGGCGGTGGTGGCCTTCACGGCGGCCACGGCGGCGACCACGTCGGCGGTCTTCACCTCGGCGGTGCCGGCCTTGCGGGCGGTGTTGGGCACCAGGCCGTCGTGCAGCGCCTTGCGCCACGCCTTCACGTCGGCGAGCTGCTTGCCGACCCAGGTGGCCTCGACGAGCTTCTTGTCGGCGGTGTCGGCCTCACCGACCATCTGCGCCACGAGCGAGATGCCCGCGCGGCCGCCGTGGAGCGGGAGGATGATCGGCTGCACCAGGCTGGCGGTGCCGTCCCAGGCGCGCGCGTCGCCCCACGCCTCGAGGAAGTGCGCGGTGGGCAGGTGCCAGGTGGCCTTGAGGCCCGACTCTTCCGGCAGCACGCCCGCGTGGATGAAGGTGATCTTCGAGACGGCTTCCGCGAACTTCAGCGCGCCGGGCGCGGTGTAGAGCGGGTTGCCTTCGAGCGCGACGAGGGTGGTGGTCTCGGTGCCGAAGCCCTTCACCAGCGCCTCGAGCTGCTCGTACATGCCGACGCGCGCGACAGGCGCCTCGGGGAAGCTGACGGTCACCGTGGCGCCGACGTTGCCCAGCGCCGCGTTGATCGCGTTGGCCAGCGCGTGCACCGCCGCCGGCTGACGCTCACCGACCAGCAGCACCGAGGCGCCCTTGTTGGCCGCGAGGTCCTTCGCGAGGCCGGCGACGAACTTCTTCTGCACGTCGGTCAGCTGCGCGCCGCCCGCGGCGAGGTCGCCGAGGCCGAGCTCCTGCGCGAGGGCCTTGAGCACGTTGACGCCTTCACCGGAGTTGATGCGCACGCGGTGGTCGGCGTTGGTGCCGGTGTTGCTGAACACGCCTTCCGCCACGTAGAGGCGGATCATCTTCGCGATGGCCTCGGTGCTGTCGACCGCGCGCGTCGCGCCGAACTGCCGCGCCAGCGCGAGGTGATCCGGGCCGGAGACGAGGAAGTCGGAGTCGAGGGCGAAGACGACCTTCGCCTTGCTCAGGTCGTGGTGCAGGCGGGCGCCGGGGCCGAACGCGAGCTGCGCGCCCTGGAGCTGCTGATCAGGCGCGAGCGGGTCGAAGCGCACCACCTTCGCCTGAGGCAGCTTCGCCAGCAGGCGCTCGAAGGTGGGGCCCATGTCTTCCTCGACGAGGAAGGCGAGGCCCTTGCCCTGCTCGGCGACGAGCTTGGCGAAGTGGTCCTTGGCGAAGGTGTCCCAGTCTTCCCACTTGGCGGCGGCGCCGGCCTTGAGCGGCGACTTGCTGCGCTGCGGGTCGTACAGCTTGAGCACCTCGGCCTGCGCCCAGATGTCGGACGCGCCCAGCGAGCTGGGGTGGGCGGGGTTGCCTTCGAGCTTGGTGGGGCGGCCCTCGTTGGCCTCGGCGAGCAGGCCCACGGCGCCTTCCGAGCGCTGCATGGCCGTCGCGTACATGAGCTTGTTGCCCGGGACGTACTTCTCGGGCGCGCGCACGAACGGGAGGATCTCGTCAGGGTCGCGGCGAACCTTCTCGCAGCCGGCCAGCGTGCCGAGGGCGATTGAGGCGCCCGCCAGCTTCATCGCGTCGCGGCGGTTGAAGCCGTTGGGCGCGGTGATGCCGTTGGGGAACTCGGTGTCCATCGTGCTGGTGACGGACTCGTCGTGGTTCTTGTGCTCGAGCGAGCGCCAGTACTGGGGCGCTTCGTCCATCGACTCGCGCAGGGGGGCGTAGGGATCCTTCTTCATGACTTTTCCGTTCCCTTGCTTTCAGCGGTGGCAGCCAGAGCAGCTGGCCGTCGCGTAGGTCTTGTACTGGCCGTCGACGAACTTCTGAGCCTGCGACAGCGAACCGGGGGGGTTGAGCGTGGCGGCGATCTGCGTGGCCTTGGTGCGCCAGTCGAGATCGGCGGTCCACCCCATCTTGGTGACCGCGTCGACCGGGCGGAGGTTCGGCGCCGGGTCGCTGTGGCACTCGAGGCACCAGCTCATCGAGAGCGGCTGCACCTGGCGCACGACTTCCATCGTGTCGATGCGGCCGTGGCACGTCTCGCAGCCGATGGCGGCGCGGTTCTCACCGACGCCCACGCCGACGTGCGCCGAGTGGTTGAAGTAGGCGAAGTCGGGGAGCTTGTGGATGCGCACCCACTCGATGCTCTTGTCGCCCTTGCCGTCGGCCCACGAGTCGTAGACGGGCTTGAGCTTCTCGGACCCGAGCTTGACCTGCTTGTGGCAGTTCATGCAGGTCGCGGTCGGCGGCACGCCGGCATGCGCGCCCTGCTCGACGCCCACGTGGCAGTAGCGGCAGTCCATCTTCAGCTCACCCGCGTGGAGCGCGTGGCTGTAGGGCACCGGCTGCTTCGGCGCGTAGCCCACGTCGGTGTGGTAGGGCGACGCCCACCAGTAGACGGCGAAGATGGTCACCGACAGGCCCACGAGGGCGCCGATGGTGATGAGCCGGGGGGTCTGATTGGTCCACCGGGGGAAAATCTGAGCCATGGTGTCGACCTCTTTGGAGGCTGCGGCACGTACCGAATCCGCACTTGTGGAACAACTTTTATTTCCGCGCGCGCGCCGGGCGTTTTCCGAGCGCGAGTGCTTCTTCTACGAGGACTTACTTTCGCTGTGACCCACTCAGGGATTGGGGCCGTGTTTTGCGAGCAATCGGGCGGCGTTGATGGAGTTGCCGCGCCCTGCCCCATCGTTGGGCCAGAAGCCCCGGAGCGCGTTGTTCTGGTCGATCAGCACGATGGCGTGCGCGCGGCTGAAGTCGGTGTTGTTGCCGCCGAGGAAGGTGTCGAGGCCGGTCTGGAGCTCGGCGATCAGCTCCGGGGACGGGGTGCCGAAGCGCCAGCCGGCGGGCGCCTTCTCGATCAGCGCGGCGAGGCCGGGCTTCGCGGCGTCGGTCACCAGCGAGACGAGCACCACCGTGCCGAGATCGTCGACGTGGCGGGTGGCGGTGCCGAACTGGGTCTGCCGCTCGACACAGTCCGCCTCGCAGGCCTGCGCCTCGAGGGTGAGCAGCAGCACCTGCCCGCTGAGCGCGGCCGACGAGACCTCGCCCCCGCCGAGGCTGGGCGCCGACCACGCGGCCAGCGCACGCACCGGCGCCGGCGCCTTGAGGAAGGCGCGCTGCAGGAAGGGCAACACGGTGAGGATGACCGCGCCGATCAAGAAGCCGATGACGTACGGCTTCCATGACGACTTCGGCTCAGGCGCTGGGGCCGACATCTTCGGTCTTCTGGTCGAGCGCGTCGGCCTTGCGGGCGCGAACGACGACCCACGCGATGATGCCGCCCAGCATCGCCAGGGGCAGCAACGAGATGACGATGCTCATCACGACGTACGAGCCCTGCGAGGGGTCGTTGCCGGCACCACACACTGCGCAGGCGAGCGAGAGCATCAGAAGTACACCCGCGCGTAGATGACGGGCCACATCAGCACCACGAAGTACCAGAAGGTCTGGGTGCCGAAGAAGAAGCCGGGGGTGAGCTTGCCGCGCGCCATCTGCAGCCATGCCCAGCCGAGGGCGCCGAGGGCGAGCACGGCGTGCGCCGCGTGGCCTCCGACGATGAGGTAGAAGAACGAGCCCAGCGGGCTCGAGGTCAGGGTGAGGCCGGCGGCGAGCAGCTGCGCCCACTCGACCCCCTGCAGCGCGACGAAGCCGGCGCCCAGCGCCCACGCAGCGAGCGTGACCCAGTGCGCGATGGGCGACTGCTTCTTGAAGAGCCGGTGCGCGACGAGCAACACCACGCCGCTGAGCACCAGCAACACGGTGTTGAGCGCGGTGGCCTCGGCCGGGAGCCGCGGCTGGCCGGGCATCGGCCACATGCCGGGCAGCGCGCCGGCCTTGCTGATGGTGAAGGCCGAGATCATGCCCGAGAAGAGCATCACCTCGGCGACGACGAAGAACAGCGTGCCCAGGACGGCGCTCGGCACCACCTGACGTCGCCGGGGCGGCGTCGGGGCGGAGGGGCGAGTCGAGTCGAGGGTCGCGTCCATGATCAGTGGGGCTCGGCCCTGGGGGCCTCGGCGGGGTGCTCGCCGTGGTGACCGCCGCCTTCCTTCAGGCCCTTCTCGACGGCGTCGATGGCGGCGTTGTTGGTCCACCGCTGGCCTTCGTGCTTCATCACGTCGGGAGCCACGCCGGCGACGAACACCAGCATGATCGCCAGCATCGTGAGGAGCAAGAAGCCGATGTACTTCTTCTCCACCGTGAGGTGCATGAAGTACTTGATGACGAGGAACGCCTTCACGAAGGCGATGCCGAACGCGGTGATCATCGTCAGCACCGGGTGACCCAGCATCGGGCCGACGACGGAGACGACGAGCAGGCCCAGGAGGATGGCCCAGATCTTCACGTAGTTCGTGTGGTGCGCGCCGTGGGCGTCGTGCGCAGCGGCGGCGGGCGTCGAGGAGTCAGACATGGCGGCTCACTTGGCGATGTAGAGAAGCGGGAAGAGGAAGATCCACACGATGTCGACGAAGTGCCAGTAGAGGCCGACCGCCTCGACTCGCTGCAGGTCGATGCCCTTCTTCGCGTCTTGCGCGATGACGGCCATGATGATCAGGCCGATGATCACGTGCAGGCCGTGGATGCCGGCCGCCGTGTAATAGAAGGACCAGAAGGTGTGCGAGGTGAGCGTGAAGCCGTGGTGGATCTCGTTGGTCCACTCGAAGCTCTTCACCACCAGGAAGACGAGGCCGCCGAGGATGGTGAAGTAGAGGAACTTCGCCGCCTTCTTGCCGTCCTTGTGCTCGGCCGCCTGGTGCGCGAGCACCGCCATCAGCGACGAGGTGAGCAGCACGAAGGTGTTGAAGGCGCCGGCCCAGGTGTTGGTGTGTTCCGCCTGGCTCGCCCACTCGGGGTGACCGATGCGGTGCATCACGTAGCTGCCGAGCACGCCGCCGAAGATGACGATTTCAGAGGCGATGAGCCACCACACGGCGAGCTTGCCGGTGGAGATGCCCGTGACACTGCGGGTCGTCGCGATGGGTCTGGGGAAGGAAGACATGGGTCAGCTCGCGGAGTTCTGGGGCCAGTAATCTTCCTGGCGATCGGGGTGGCTGAACTCGTAGGGGCCCCGGTACACGTTGGGGAGCCCGTCGGGGAAGTTGCCGTGCGGCGGCGGCGACGGCGCCTGCCACTCGAGGGTGTTCGCCTGCCACGGGTTCGCGCCGGCCTTCGCGCCACGGAACGCGCTGTAGAAGTAGTTCACCAGGAACACGATCTGGAAGGCGAGCAGCACCACCAGCGACAGAGTGGCGAGGATGCGGAGATCCTGCATGCCGGGCTTCATCAGGTCGGGGAAGTGCGTGTAGTCGTAGATGCGGCGGTGATCGCCACGCGCGCCGAGCAGGAAGAGCGGAATGAAGATGAAGTTGAAGGGGATGATGGTGCCCCAGAAGTGCACCTTGCCCCACGTCTCGTTCATGAAGCGGCCGAACATCTTCGGGAACCAGTAGGTGGTCGCCGCGAAGGCCCCGATGAAGGCGATGGGGAAGAACGTGTAGTGGAAGTGCGCGAGCACGAAGTACGTGTCGTGGAAGTAGATGTCCGCGCCCGATGCGCCGAGGAAGATGCCGGTCACGCCGCCGAGCAGGAACTCGCCGATGAACGCCAGCGCCCACAACATCGGCGTGGTGAGGCGGATCGAGCCGCCGAACAGCGTGGCGATGTAGACGAACATCATCTCGGCCACGGGGATCGAGATCAGCAGCGTGGTCACCGAGAAGATGTTGGCCATGCGCGGGTCGATGCCGGCGATGAACTGGTGGTGCGCCCACACGAAGAAGCTGAGCGCGCCGGTACCGACCGCCGTGTAGATGACCGTCTTGTACGCGAAGAGCTTCTTGCGGCTGAAGGTGGTGATGATCTCCGCCACGATGCCCATCGCGGGCAGCAGCACGACGTACACCTCGGGGTGACCGAAGAACCAGAAGAGGTGCTGCCACAGCACGGGGTCGCCGCCCTTCTTGGGGTCGAAGAAGCCGGTGCCGACCGTCTGGTCGAACAGCAGCATCACCGCGCCCGCGACGAGCGGACCGACCGACGCCATGAAGAGGATGGAGGCGATGATGATCATCCACACCACGATGGGCACGTCGAACATCTTCATGCCCGGGGCGCGGCTGTTCATCAGGGTGGTGACGAAGTTGATGCCGCCGAGGAGGAAGGCGGCGAACTCGATGGCCACCGCGGTCAGCCACAGCGGCGCGCCCAGCGGCGTGAGGTTGTACTCAGGCTTGGCCGAGAGCGGGGGGTAGCTGGTCCACGCGCCGCCGAAGGCGCCGCCGTCGACGAAGAACGAGCAGATGAGGATGATCACCGACAGCAGGAACAGCTGGTAGCTGAGGCGGTTGAGCCGCGGGAACACCATGTCGTCCGCGCCGATCATCAGCGGGATGAGGTAGTTGCCGAGCGCGGCGATCAACACCGGCATCGCCACCCAGAAGATCATCACCGAGCCGTGCGTGGTGACGAGGGCGTTGTAGTCGGTGGCGGTGACGCGGCCGTAGCCCGGCACGCTCATGCCCGGGAAGGCGATCTGCATGCGGAAGGCGTACACGGCGAAGCCGCCGATGAGCGCCATGAACATGCCGGTGAACAGGTACTGGAAGCCGATGATCTTGTGATCGGTCGACCAGAAGTACTTGAGGAAGAAGTTCTGCTCGTGGTGCCCGTGCCCGTGGGCATCGTGGGCGTGGCCGTCACCCGGGCCGTGGCCGTGGGTCTCGGTAGCGGTGCTGCTCATGGCATGCCTCCGGTCTGCGTCGTCGGAGTGGTAATCGACGCCGTCGCGGGGGTCTGCGACAGCACCCACGCCGCGTGGTCTTCAGGGGTCTCGATGATGATGCGCGCCGGCATGATCGCGTGGCCGATGCCACAGATCTCGGTGCACTGAATGTCGTAGCCGCCGGCCTGCGTGGCCTTGAACCACCCGCGGATGGTGCGGCCGGGGATGACGTCCTGCTTGAGGCGGAACACGGGCACCGAGAAGCTGTGGAGCACGTCGCGGCTCTGCAGCTCGAACTGCACGATCTTGCCCTTCTCGACGTGGAGCTCGTCGACCAGGCGGATGTCGTCGGCGGTGTCGAGCTTGCCGTCGGCGCCGGGGTGAACGAAGGTCCACGCCCACTGCTGGGCGATGATGCGCACCGTCTCGTCCGACTGCGGCATGGTCTGCTTCACTTCCTGCCACACGCCGATCGCCGAGAAGATGATCCACACGTCGAAGCCGAGCGTGAGGTAGTGCGGAATGGCGACCCAGCGCTTCTCCTTCGGGTCTTCGCCGCTGATGTACTGGGCGCGCACGCCGTCCTGCGCGGTGTAGCGGATCACCAGGTAGAAGAAGACGCCCTCGGCGAGCAGGAACCAGAAGCCGACGATGGCGGTGATGAGGAAGATCAGGTGATCGATGTCACCCGAGAACGATGAAGCGGAATCGACGTACTTGCTGATCATCTGATCACCGAAGGACGAAGAAGAAGACCGCCGAGAAGAACGCGATGGCGCCCCCCGCGGTGAGAATGAAGATGGTCGTCGAGAGCGCTTCGGGGTTCGTTTCGCTGGCCATGTCGTTCCTCACTTCGCCAGGGTGGAGATGTGGGCCACGACGTTCTTGATGGCCTGATCGTCGGCCAGCGTCATGGACATCGGGCGCATCTGCCCGCCGGTGACGTCCTTGGGGTTGGCCCCGCGGATGCCCTTCTTGAACTTGTTGAGCTGCGCGACGAGGTACCAGTCGTGCTGGCCGGCGATGGGCGGGGCCTTGAGGGCCTCGTTGCCCTTGCCGTCGGGGCCGTGGCACGCGAGGCAGGTGGCGTACGACGCAGCGCCCGCGGCGGCGTCACCGCCGGTGACCGTGGGGGCCGACTTCTTCGCCGGCATCGAGGCGACGTAGGCGGCGACCGACTTGATCTCGCCCTCGTCCATCATCTGGCGCGACATGGGGCGCATGCGCAGGCCCTCGATGTCGTCGGGGTGCGCGCCGCGGATGCCGGTGCGGAACTTGTGGAGCTGCGCCTCGACGTACCAGGCCGGCAGCGCGGCGATGGCCGGGGCGGCGACCTTTTCTTGGCCGGCGCCGTCGACGCCGTGGCAGCTGGCGCAGGCGGCGTACAGCTCGTTGCCGGGCAGCGTCTTCTTGGCGCCATCAGGGCGGCAGCCACTCAGCGCCAACACCAGCGACAGGCCGGCGAAGGCTGAGGAGTTCAACGACTTCATTCGGTGCATGCGGTGGGCTCCGGCGCAACGCGGACGTGCAACAGATGCACGTCGGATGGCGCGATTTGTCACAGCACCCGCACGCTTCCAAGGGAATTGCTGGTGCTTCCGACAGCGAATCTGATGCGTCGTGCGATCTTTCGAACGCAGATTTTTCCGAGCTATCGCGGCTCCGAGCAGTTGCTGGTGCTCTCCCACACGTCGACGTCGTCGATCAGCATCGTCTGGCCGGCCATCGCGTTCTGGCCGTCGGGGCGATTGGTCTGCACCTCGAACACCAGCTGGATCTTCGGGGCCATGTCGCCGGTCACCTTCAGGGTGGGGATCTTCCGGAAGTCGGGGAAGATCTGATCCGAGAACGAGACCTCCTGCACGCTGCCGCCGAAGTCACGAAGGACCCGCATGCGCATGAAGGGGGCGGTGCCCGAGAGCCAGGCCGAGAAGCAGTAGGTCTTGTTGGCCGGCGACTCGGCGAAGGTCTTCGCGTAGGCGAACCGGCCCCCGGCGGCGTTGACGGTGAGCTTCGCGGCCCGGCCAGTGCGACCGCCGGCGGCGAGCTCGAGGGTGCCGAACACCGCGCTCCAGTCGGCGTTGCCGGTGGCCTCGCCGCACTCGAAGCCCGGGTTCTCGAGGAGGTTGGCCGGCGACTTCGTGGTGTCGCGGCAGCCCACGCCGGCGTCGGTGCCGGTCATCTGGGGACCGCAGGCGGTGAGACCAACCACGACGAGACCGAGCAGGGCGACGCGCATGGCGGCGCCCCTTAGCGCAGGCCTCTCGGAAGCAAAAGCGAAGTCACTTCAGGCGCTTGCGCTGGCGCAAACAGTCCTTTCACGTGACGCGATGGATCAGGGGTTCAGGCGACAACTGGTCATGAGCTCCACCGAACTCGTCACTCTCTACCGTCGCTTCGGCCCCGTCCTCTTCTCGCACTTCCTCCGCACGCTGGGAGACGAGAACCAGGCGATGAAGGCCACCCGCTACGCCTTCGAAGAGCTGCTCGCCACGCGCCGCACGTCGGAGCGCGAGCTGGTGCAGTGGATTCGTGAGCTGAAGACGCCGCCGGCCGTCGCGCAGACCGATTCGCTCTACTGAAGGAAGCCCGCGCCCAGCAGCGCGAGCTGAAAGAGCACCTGCGGCGCGTTGAAGGCTGACGTGATGCGATTGATCCGCTTGAAGCGGACGTCGTCGTCGCTCGCGAACCACACGCCCTTGTCGCCCATCGTCTTGCCCTCGATCGCCTTGAAGAACAGCGCGGCGTAGAGCACCTCGACGATGAGGCTGAAGAGCAACATCACCACCAGCGCCGGCGCGAAGAGGCCCCACGGCCCCCCGACGGTCAGCTCGGCGCGGTACCCGACGGCCAGCCCCAGCACCGTGACGAGGCACAGCACGTCATGCGAGATGCCGATGGGCGGACGCCAGTTCTTCGTGACGTAGAGCATGAACATCTCGACGGCCCCGCGCAGCCACATCGAGGCCGCGTGCACGCCGAAGATGATCCGATACCCGAGCGGCAGCGACGGCTCGAAGGCCAGCACCGCGCACTCGAACAACCAGAACCAGATGGCGAAGAAGAGCCACAGCACCTTGGGGTTGCTGATCTTCCCGCCCATCACGTGCGCCCGGTTCTGCTTCTCGCGGAACCAGAGCGCCGAGACGACACACAGCCCGAGCGACGCACCGAGCGCGAGGCGCGTCGCCAGGCCGAACATCACGGCTTCTTCGGCTCTTCCTTCTTGGGAGCCGCGGCGCCGCCGGCCGGCTTGTACTTGCCGTTGTACATGCGGATCAGCTCGTTGGTGAGGTCGAGCGAGGCGGGCGCCCAGGCGAGGCCCGAGCTGCTGCGGTCGAACACCATGGTGAGGCCTTCGCGCTGAGCGATCTGCCCGAGGAGCTCTTCGAGCTTGGGGAAGATGGTGCCCAGTTCCTTGCGCTCGCTGTCGGCCAGCTCGAGGCGGAGCTTCTCGGCCTTCTGCTGGAACTCGAACATCTTCTTCTGCAGCTCGCCTTCCTTCGCCGCGGCGAGCTTGTCGTCCATCATCGCCTTCTGCTTCTGGTACGCCTCGAGCTCGGCCTTGATGGCGTTCTGCTCCTTCTCGAAGGCCTTCTGCTTGGCGTCGGCCATCGACTGGAGGCGGGCCTTGGCGACCTTGCCCTCTTCCACTTCCTGCACGGCGCGCTGGATGTCGACGTAGGCGGCCTTGAACTCGGCGTGGGCGGCGGCGCTGATCAGCGTGAGCGCGGCGAAGAGCGACTTGAACGACATGTGATGCCTCCAAAAAAGTGAGACGAAAGGTGCGGCCCCTATAGCCGCCTTCCAACGGAATGCCATCGGCGATGTTCAGGGGCCGGCGTACTCACGCAGCTGCGAGATGAGCATTGCCGCGCCGTCGACCGACTCCTTGAAGATGCGGTTCTTCCCCCCGAGGAAGAAGGGCGGCAGGTGGTGCAAGAGGCTCATGGTGCAGACCGAGACCCGCGTCTTGCCGGGCCCCAGGGGGAGATGCGCGGTGTACGTGACGCTCCGCTCGGCGGTGCGCCACCCCATCACCCGCGAGAAGTCGGAGTTCTTCTGCACCACGATCGACGCCGGCGGACCCGGCAGGAACTCGAAGAACCGCTGGAGCGCCACATCTGTTCCCGGCGTCGGCGCGTCGAGCCAGGTCAGCGTGAAGCGGTTGCCCGGCGTCTTGTTGACCCGGAACGAGCCGTCGGCCTCGGCCTGCACGTTCATGTCGGGGGCGACCTGCTGCAGGTACTTCACGTCGCGCGCGCGGGCCTCGGTGAAGAACGAGACGTCGCGATCGACCGTGTAGACGATGCGGCTCATCACCACGAAGTACGGGTCTTCGGGCTTCGAGCGCGTGTCGAGGGTGCGAAAGCGGGCGAGCGTCGAGCCGGGCGCGGGCGTCTTCGTCGGCTCGGCCAGCTCGTAGAAGTACTGCACCCCGCCCTTCTGCTGGAACGCCTCGTCGGCCACGAAGTCGAGTGACGTCTCGCGCCGCATCTCGGGCGCCGCGGCGAAAAGAACGAGAGAGAGCAGGCCGACGGCAGACACGGGCGCGCACTCTGCCACATGTCAGCCGAGGAGCTTCGGGTTGCTCGCGAGGTGACGGGCCAGCGCGAGGAGGAGCTGCGCTTCGTGGTCGTCGGTGACCCGCTCGAGCGCGCGGTTGACGAGGCCGAACAGCGCGGCGAGCAGCACCCACAATCGCTCGGGGCGCGTGGGCAACTCGGGGAGCACGCGCGCCACGTCGGGGTGCTCGGGGTCGAGGAAGATCAGCTTGCGCTGAGGGTCATAGCGCCAGGGTTGCGCGCCGCCGTCGCGGCTCAGGCGCACGTCTTCCAGCTCGTCGGGCGTGAGGCGGCCCAGCGCGCCCGCCCGCAGCAGTCGCAGCTCGCGCCGCAGCGCCTTGAGGCCCTTGAGCAGCGGCGTGCCTTCCGGCGGATCAGCCTCGCGCACCTCACGTTCCCACTCGGCGAGGCCCTGCACGCGCCACACGCTGGTCTTGCCGAAGAGCGCCTCGAGCGCCTCCACCCACGGCGCGTCGAAGCGCGTGGTGCTCAACACGCACGAGCCGGCGGCCCCCGGAGCGCGGCGCTGCTCGAAGACGGCCACCTTCTCCCGCGTGGAGATCTCGTCGGCCACCGCGCGCAGCGAGACGTGCTCGCCCTCGACGGTGACGAAGAAGGGCGCGTCGGCGAGGGCCGCGGGCACACCGGTCAACCGCGCGAGGTGCGCGGGCGACTTCACCCCCGCGTCGGCCAGCCGTTCGAGCACCCAGCCAGCAGCGCGCTCGCGATCCGCGACGTCGAGCTGCCGCGCGCCCTCGGCGAGTAGCCCGTAGAGCCGATCGACCTGCGCGCCGAGCACGGCGAGCTGCGCGCGCGTCGGGGTGCCCTTCTCCCACTTCGCGTCGACGGCGAGCCCTTCGATGTCCACCACCCCCACCACGCCCGGCCACGCGTGCTCGAGCGGCTGCAGGGGAATGCCCTCGCGCGCGAGCCGCAGCGAACCCGGAGACGAGGAGAGCGCGAGCTCACCCTTCAGCGGCGGCGTGTCGAGACGGAGCCGGAGCACCGCCTCGCCCTTCCACGAGAGCGAGTCGAGGCGGCGGCTGGTGAGCGCGGCCCGGAGATCCTTCTCGCGTGTCAGCTCGGCGGTGACGTCTTCGAACTTCAGCTCCAGCAGCGAGAGCGCCGCGCGGGTGGCCGGAGAATCGAGGAGCACGTGACCGGGACCATCGGCCTGCGCCTGCGCGAGCGATACGCGGCCCTCGCGGGTCGCCAGCTCGAGCACCGCGCCGACGGTCAGCGGCCGATGGTCGAGCGCCTCGAAGAGCGGCAACGTCGGCACCACCGCCGCGAGCGGCCCGGCGCGACCCGCCTTCCACTTCACGGCCGCCATCGCCCACGCCGCGAAGTGGGGATCTCGTTCTTCCAACCGGCGCACCAGCAGCCGCTCGAGGGCCGCTTCGGTGGCCGTGACCAGCGCCTTGAACTGCGCGTCGCGCTTCACCGCCAGGGAGGAAGGCTCGAGCGAGAGCAGCGCCCCGTCGACCCGCGCGACGCCGCCCACCGGGTGCAGTGCGGACCACGACTCGATCAACCGGCGATCGTGCAGCACCTCGATGAGCAGCGTGCCGTCGGGCGTGCGGGGCAGCGCCAGCTCGCCCTCGAGGCCTGCGCCGCGCACCGGCTCACACCACGCGCTGGCCAACGGCGCGCCGAGCTGGGTCAGACGCGGGCGAGCGCGCAGGGTCTCGGCGCGCTCCAGCTCGGGCGTCAGGTCGTCGAGCGACAACGAGAGCGTGCGGGCCCAGCCCACCTCTTCTTCACGCGGCCACCACGCCTGCCGGCCCGGTTCGAGGAACGTGCCGCCGCGCGTGACGAAGGCCACCGAGCCCTCGCGCTGCTGCTCGTGGAGGAGCGCCTCGAGCGAGGTCGACTGCCCATCGTTGAGGCGCAGCAGAGGCCGCGTCACCAGCGGGTGCAGTGGCGCCGACGACGTCGCCTTCGCCTTCTTGCCCTTCTTCTTTCCCTTCCAGACCCACGCGTGGGTGGACGCCAACTGGAAGGCGAGCCGCACCAACGTCGGCTTCCAGAAGTCCGGCGCCGCGCTGTCATCGAGCTGCTGCGCCAGCCGCGAGCCCGCCGCGGTGAGGGCAGCGACGAGCGCGGTGTAGGCCGCGTCTTCGACCACCCCGGTGAAGCCCGGTCGCGGCGTGAGCTGCGGCGCGTCGACGGCAGCAGCAAAGGGCGCCGGCAGCGCGCCTTCCACCACGCACAGCGGCTTCTTGCCGATGAAGAGCTCGAGCCGGCCGGCGCCTTCGCGCGCGATCACCACTTCGCCTTCCGCGCCGTCTTCCGCGAAGGGCTGCCGCCAAGGCGACTCCACGCTGGCCACCACCCGCTCGACCGGCGCCAGCTTCGAGCGCTGCGCGAGCGCGTCGAGCTGGAGCCGCAGCGCCTTCTCGACGTCGGTGACGCGCCGCCAGCGCCGCAGCGCCACGCGCAGCGCCTCGGTGTCGGCGACGATGATCGGCCGGCCGTCGGGCAGCGTGCCGCTCAGGGCGTGGCTGACGAAGGCCGGCGCGTCGGACGAGACGTCCGGCAGCGCGCGGCGAGCGCCGTCGGTGCAGGGAAAGAGGAGCGGCCGCCACAACGCGTCGCGCTCGGCCTGCGGCAGCCCGGCGTCGAAGTTGCGGCCCAGCGCGAGCAACATCGCCCGGCGCGCGGGCTCGCTGTCCTCGCGGGTGGCGACGGTGAGCACCTCGCGCGCCACGAGCTCGACGAGCCGGCGCACCTCGTTGGTTTCGGTGGCGCTGAGCTCGCGCAGGGAGGTGGGCACCAGCGTCGGTCGTTCGAGCACCACCACCAGCGGCAAGGGGCTGTCGACGGTGGCGCTGGCGTAGGCCCGGCCCTGCACGCGCACCTCGACCTTCGCCTCGGCGGCGACGCCTTCGGAGAGTCCGGCGAGCGCAGTGGCCTCGGGCAAGGTGAGGCGACACTTCAGCGCGAGTCCTTGCGGCAGCTCGAAGGGCAGCACCGGTCGAACCTGCAGCCGCGCCACCGCCGCGCGCCGCTCGAGCTCGGGGCCGGCGTGTTCGGCCTCGAGGTCGAGGGCGTCGGCGAGCGCGGAGATCAACGCCGGGGCCTCGGTGACGACCAGCAGCTCTTCGAACGAGGGCGCGCCGCGGTCCGCCGAGGGGTCGAGCACCAGGAGCCGGCCAGCCTGCTTCAGCTCCGCGAGCGACACCCGCCGCGAGCCACCGTCGAAGACCTTCGCCTCCACCACCGCGCGGGTGACGTCGTCGAGGCGCTCCGGGTCGAAGCCCACCAGCTCCTTCTTCAAGAAGGCCAGGAAGTACGCCTCGCCGCCCGGCCGCCACTCGGCGCGGGGCCGCGCGAGGAGCTCGAGCACCAACCGCCGCTGCGCCTCGTGCACCGCGTCGCTGACCCGCTGGAACGCAGCGTCGCGTGTCACCGCGGTCCACCGGGGGTTGGGGGTGAGCGCGGCGCAGTCGACGCTGGCCGCGGCGTGTTGGTAGCGCGCGCTGAGGTCGGTCGACTCGAGCAGCAGGCCCTGCTTGAGCATGGTGAGCGACAGCCGCGCACCGACCGCACGGGGAATGCCCACCACGCCCGACAGACCCTCGCCTTGCACCGGCGTCGTCACCACCACGTCCAGCAGCCGCGTGGGCTGCGGAGGCCCGGCGATTCGGCGGCGCACCTCCACCTCGAGGTCGAGCAGCTCGGTGACGTCTTCCAGCTTCTTGCGGCCCAGCTTCTCGAGCAGGGCGAAGCGCTCGTCGTCGAGCCGCAGCACGCGCGAGCCGTCGAGCAGGCCCGCGCGTGGCTCCGACCGCGTGTAGCGCCAGCGCGCGTCGTTCCAGAAGCTGCCGAGCGAGACGGGCCCGCCCTCGAGGCAGGGGAAGAGCGGCACGGCGAGCAGCTCGGGCGGAATCTGCCGCGGCCCCTTCGCCGCGAGCCGGGTGAGGAGATCGAACGCGTGCGGCAGCGCTTCCGGGCGAGGCAGCGCCGCGAGGATGGCGCGGGTCGCCGCGGTCTCGACGTGCTCGAGCACCAGCCCCAGCACCTTCGGCGGGCCGCCCTCATCGAAGAAGCTGTCGCCCAGCGGCCGGCGCACGTCGACCACCGCGCGCAGGCACAGCGGAGAGAGCGCGTCGAGCTCGCCCGACTCGAGCAGCCGCCCGTCGTGCAGCACTCGCACGAAGGCGCCTTGCAGGCTCGTCGCCAGCCCGACCTCTCCCACCAGGTTGCTGCCGGTCTCGATGGGGCCGCGCACGTCGAAGGTCTTCGCGCCCAGCGAAGCGGGTTCCCGGGGCGACAGCTCGACCCGTCGACGGCTCTCGACGATGCGCTCTCGCTGGTGGACCAGCTTCTCGACGTCGAGGCGGCGCGACTCGGGGAGCAGCTTGCCCAGCTCGGGGCTGCCCGACAGCAGCACCGTCGCATCGGGGTAGGTGCCCTTCGGCCACGGCCGGCTCGCGACGTGAACGCGGCCATGCTTCGACGACGCGGCCTTCACCTCGGCGAGCGTCACCCACTCGCCGGCGGGTCCGGGGAGCAGCGGCGCCTGCTCGAGCGCGCGCCGCACGTCATCAGGCACCTTCGGCGCGAGCAGCCGGGCGATGAAGGCCTGGCGCCACGTCTCTTCGGCGCACAGCGCGCTGGCGGCCTCGAGCAGCAGCGTGCGCGAGACGTCCTTCAAGGCCGTGAGCGCGGCCTGCAGCGTCTCGTCGTCTTCCACCACGTCGGAGCCGGACGCGTTGCGCCGCAGGCCGTCGGCGCGCAGCCACGCCTCGACCTGCACGCCGGGCAGCGAGAGCTCTCGCGAGGCGACGAGCACGCCGGCGACGTCGAGGTCGAGCGTGCTGATGGGCCGCGGCGGCCCCGCGGGCAACGAGACCTCGAGCGCCCACCCGTTCTTCTTCACGGTGCGGCGGGTGACCGAGGGGCGCGCGAAGGTGCGCTCCGGCAGGCGCCGGCCGTTGAGCATCAGCGAGCCCGGGAAGCGGTGCGCGCGCGCCTCGAGGGCCTTCGCCTCGGGTGATCCGCGGAAGAAGCCGGTGACGACGCGCCATCCGAAGCGCTTGCGGAGCTGCAGCCGGGTGCGCACGCGCAGGTCGCTGCCGGGCACGACGTCGACCGACGAGGTGGTGAGGCGCAGCGTGGCGCCGTCGCTCTGCAGCGTGACGAAGTCGGCGCCGGCGCCCAGCGCACCAGCCACGCCGAGAGAGAGGAGCCGCAGCCGCTGCTCTTCGACGGTCGCGCCCGCGTTGAGCGCCTGCTCGAGCAGGTGAGGCATCGCCTCGCGCGTCACGCCCCGGCCGTCGAAGGTGAGGGTGACGTCGTCGGCGTCGGTGACGACCTCGACGTGCGTGGCGCCGCCGAGCACCGTCGCGCGCAGCACCTCGAGCACCCAGTGCGCGGGGTCGGCGAAGCGGAAGTCGCGCAGCCGCTGGAGCGCGCGCGCCGCGTCGATGCGAATGCGCCCCTCGGTGACCTTCTCGCCGCCCTCGCGCAGGGCCTGTTCGAGCTCGTGGTGGCTCATGACAGCGCCCACCGGGTGAGGGCCGCGTCACGGGCGGCGTCGAGGCGCGAGGCGCTCACCAACACCAGCCGGGCCATCAGCACCGCGGCCAGCCGGGGCGCGCGGGTGAAGAGCGCCGACGCCTCGCGGATCGCCGGGTGTTGGAGGTTGAAGCACAGCACCGGCGGGCAGCGGCGCGCGAAGGCCGAGCCGGACGCGACGTCGTGAGGCACCGGCCGGGACAACGCGTCGAGGAGCACCCACGGCGCTTCCACGGCCGCGCCGCGCACCTCGGAGACCTCGAGCTGGGTGATGCCGGCGCCGGCGTCGCGCAGCACAGAGAGCAGCGCGGAGGCGAACTCGGGCGGCGTGGGGCGGTCGGGCGGCGCGGCGTAGGTGAAGTGGGCGTCGGCGGTCACGGTGCGCTTCACCTTGAGCAGCGCAGCGACGGCGTTGCCGGCGTCACTGCCCCAGTCGAGCTCGAGCACCGGCCACCCGGCATCGAGCAGGCGCGCGACGAGGGGCGTGCGCTCCTTCGAGAGCGTGAGGTAGCCGACGTCTTTCACGTGCGCGGCGAGCTCGTCGTGCGGCACCGCGCCGCCGCCGGTGAGCCGGTACACGAGGTGCTTCGGCTTGAGCCGCGTGCGGGCGAAGGAGAAGAGCGTCTCGAAGTCACGCGGATCATCGCGGCGGACGGCGGCGGCGCTCAGCTCGGCCGGCAGCCGGGTGAGGAGCTGGTCTTCGACGAGCGCCTCCGCGAGGCCCATCGCGCGCGAGAAGTGGCGATCGCGGCGCACGTTGTCGCGAGTGAGGGTGTGCTCGAGGTAGCGCGAGACGATCTTCAGCGTCACCCCGGGGATCAACGGCTCGGTGGTCTCGAGGAGCGTGAGGCCGCGGTTGTACATGCCGGTGACGGCGGGCTCGACGCGCGAGGGGCCGGCGATGATGTGCGTGCCGTCTTCGACGTGCTCGACCTGGAAGGGCGCGTCGACGGTCAGCGGCTCGCGCACCGGGGTGGGCGGTGGCGGGGGGCTCCCGTCGGCGTGGCCGGCGGTGAACACCACGTCGACGTCGGAGTGGCGGCACCACCGGGAGATCGACTCGCGCGAGCGGCGCACGAACTCGTCGTAGTCGGCGGGGCCGAGCTGCTTGTGCAGGGTGACGCGCGTGCCCTCGAGGGGCTCGTCGAGCTTGAGCAGTTCCCAGGTGGTGTCGGCGCGGAACAGCACGCGCCAGAAGGCGCCGTCACGGCCGGTGTCGACGGTCACCGCGTCGGGCGCGCACGCGAAGATGCTGACGAAGCCGATGCCGAACTTGCCGATCTTCGTGAGGTCGTTCTCCTTCGTCGAGCGGAACTTGGTGACGAGGTAATTCTCGATGACGTCGCGGGTCATGCCCTCGCCCCAGTCGGCGACCGAGATGAGCGCGAGGCCCTTCGGCGCGGCGGGCCGGTACGAGAGGCTGACCTCGATGCGGGTGCTGCCGGCGTCGATGCTGTTCTGAATGAGCTCCCGGTAGAACGCGAACGGGTCGGTGAACTGGTGGACGAGCTCTTCGACGATGCCGCCGGGGCCTTTCACGCGGCGCAGCCTACGATCCTCAGTGTCGACTGCCGCGCGCGAAGTGCATCAGGCGTGCGCGCGCACCAGCACCTGGCGACCCACCAGCGCGCGCACCCGCTCGACGACCTGCGGCGTGCAGAACAGGCGCCTCTCGCGCGCGAGCTCGAGCCCCGCCAGCGGCGCTTCGGGCGTGGCCCACGGGTCGCGCACCGAGCGCTGCGCGACGTCGGCCGCGAGCCGCTCGAGGGTGACGGACAACACGCCGTCGTCGCGCCCGGTGCACACCTCGCGCAGCGCGCGCACGTCGGGCGGCGCCGCATCGGGCACGGTCCACGCGCCGGACACCAGCGGCCCCAGTTCGCCGCGAACGACCTCCTTCACCACCAGGCCCTCGAAGCGCGACAGGCCGAGGAAGGCCGCGCGCGCGCCGTGACGGCAGGCCGCCCGCACCGCCGCGGCGAGCTCCGGAGAGACGTGCGCGAGCTGATCTTTGCCGAGGGAGATCGGCCCTCGCCGGCCCTGCTCCACCACCAGCGTGAAGCGCAGCGCGCGCTCGTCGAGCCGCTCGTGCACCAGGAGGAAGCGGCCCGGTGACATCAGGCGCGCGGTGGTCGCGCTCACCGGCGGCAGCTCGAGCGCGGCGACCACCATCGAGAAGGCGCGCGCTTCCCGCGAGGGGCGTTGGCGGACGGTCTTGAAGAACTCTCGGGCGATGAACTGCAGCCGGTGGAGGTGCGCGAGCTGCCGCGCCGTCGGCAGGCCGGTGCTGGGCTCGAGGCTCACCTTGAGGGGCCGGCCGCGCGGCCCTTCGCGCCCGAGCACGTCGAGCAGCGCGCGCCACTTCGTGACATCGGGGAACTGGGCGCCGAGCCGGGCCTCGTCGAGGAGCCGCGCGAAGAGCGAGCGCCAGTGCACGTCGTGCTGCATGGCCGCGACGCTACCTTCAGTCGAGGTCGACGCCGAGCGCCGCGAGGCCCCGCACGCCAGTGCTCGGTCGCCACTCCGCCTGCACGTCGGCGCGCGCGGTGAACGCGACGCCACCAAAGACGCCCAGCCGCACCGTCACCTGCAGCGCGCCCATGGCCCCCTGCTCGAGAGCGCGCCCCTCGAGCCGCGGCGTCCACCCGGCGTCGAGGCGCAGCGCGTTGCCGAACGAGCCTGGCAGTTGCACGCGCGCCGCCACGCCGAGCCTCGGGGTGAGCACGCCAACTGGAGACGGAGCCCACCGCACCCCGCCCCGCGCGCCCGCCGTCAGGAGCAGGAAGTTCGTCAGCCGCGCGTCGCTCACCACGCGGCGCAGCAACTCTGCGCTCGCCACCGCTTCGTGGCCGCGATCGACGAAGGCGTAGTCGAGCGCGCCACCGCCGCCCCACCCGCCCCGGCCGAGGCGCTGCGCGGCGAGCACCGTGAGCCCCGCGCGATGTATCGGCGCGCGCGGGGTGAGTTCGAGCGTGGCGTCGAGCAACCGCCACGCGCTCGAGGCGCCGAGGCCGCGCAGGCGTTGTTCCCCGAGCTGCTCTGCGAAGAACGCGCCCCGCACGCGCAGCACCGGCTCGAGCGACGACAGCGCGCCGAGGCCGAGCGACGCGTGCCCGTGCCCTCCTTCCGGCACCGCCCGTGCGCGGGTCTCGGCGAGCAGTTGCTGCTGACGCGCGCGCTCGTCGGTGCGCGCCTCGGCCAGGGCGTCGTCGGGCAAGGCAGCCAACGCGGCTCCAACCAATTCGAAGGTCTCGCGGGCCTTCGCCTCGGCGTCGAGCACGGCTTGCTCTGAGTTGGTCAGGGCGCGGCGAGGCGCCGAGCGCAGCAGGGCGTCGAGCGCGAGGAAGTCGGCGAGCTCGACGCGTGCGCGGCGTCGCGAGTCCGGCTCGCGCTCGGAGCGACGCTGACGGGCGGCGAGCAGCTCGTCGGTGGTCGGCCCCTTCCAACCGGGAGCGACGGTGGCGCGCTCCACCTGCAGGCGAGCCAGCGTCGCCACGTCGAGCGCGTACCGCTCGATGCGCAGCGAGGCGAGCAGCACCCGAGCCCGCCAGGCCTCGCGCCCCTCGAGGGTGGACAACGCGCGGTACAGCGCCGGCGCCGGGAGCTCGCTCCACTCCGTGCCACGCAGCAGCGCGCGCCGCTCGAGCTCGCCCCGCTCCGCGACGACCCCGCTCGGCTCATCGACCTCGACCTCACCCAACAACGGCCGCAGCGCCTCGAGCACCTGGGTCGGCGTCTCGAAGGGCGTCAGCGGCGCCGCGGGCAACCCGTCGAGGGCCGGCGCCAACAGCAGCCGCAGCATGGTGGCGCAGTTGGCGTTGAAGAAGCGGTAGTCGAGATAGCCGACGCGCTCGAGTTCCCACACGCGCTCGAGCACGCGCCGCCGCTGCAGCGGGGTGAGCGCCAGGGGGAAGCGGCGCAGCGCCCGTTGCTCGAGCCCCAGCGCCTCGAGCTGCACGTCGGCGAGGCTGGTGATGGAGAACACGCCGCGAAAGCCGCCGAGCAGGCCGCGGGCGACGTAGGCCTCCGGCGCCTCGAGGGGGCTGATCAACGCGGCGAGCTGCACGACGCGCTCGTCGTCGAGCCGCAACAGCAGATGACCGAACGACGACTGCGCGCCCGACGTCGCCGGCGCCGCGAAGATGAGCTCGAGCTGTTCCCCACGGGCCCACGCGTCGAAGGCCGGACAGTCCCGCGCCGGTCTCCACGAAGGGTCGAGCGCAGCGAGGCGCGCGTCGAGGGAGCGCGACTTCGAGGGCTCACGACATCGCAATCGCTCGTCGGGCGGCACCGCGTCGGGCGCCATCGATTCGGCGGGCACGAGCAGCTCTTCGGCGAAGGTGGCGAGGTCGAGCGCCGGCGACTGCAGGCCTTCGCGGCGACTGAAGGCCCACGGGTACACGCTCCACGACGACAGCTGGGTCCACGCCGGGCGGGCGCTCCAGCGGAGGCGTTCGTCCCACTTGCGGATCAGCGCGTGGACGATGGCCCGGCGGCGCCACAGGCTGATCCGTTGATCAGCACTCAGGCGCGTGAGCGGCGCGAGGGCGCGTGGATCATCCGGCTCGGTGTACGCGTAGAGGTGGAGCGTGCCCTCGCGGTACTCGAAGCCCCACGGCCGCGCCTCGGCGTGGACCTCGACCTCGAGTGGCAGGCGCGCCGCCGGAGGGACCGCCGCGAGGGCCGCGTGGAGATCGTCCTGCAGCTCCACGGGCCAGGCCGCGAGCGCCAACCACAAGACGCCGGAGATCACCGGCAGGCCAGCGCGACTTCCCGCTGCAGCGCCTCGACGCGATCGAGGAAGCGGGCGGGCCAGGCGGGGTCCTTGCCGTCACCCATCAGCGCGACGAGCTCGGTGCGGTGCGCGCGCAGCAGCTTGCCGAGCGTCGCCGGAGCGACGGACTGCACCTTCGCCAGCACGGCGATGGTCGGGCCATCACCGAGCGCGAGATCTTGCCGCAGCTGCACCGCGCGCTCGCGAACGTAGACCTCGGAGCCCCGCCGCAGCAGCGACGCACCCGGTGGAGGCGGCACGCTCGCGCACTGACCGCTGATGCAGCTGTAGCCCGGCGCGCACTGTTGATCGCTCTCACACTTCGGGATGGGCAAGGCCGGAGGCGGCGAGGCGAGCGGCACGCACTGCGCGTCGACACACTGAGAGCCCGGCGTGCACTGTTGATCGCTCTGGCAGCTCGGCGTCGTCTGCGGGGCGCTGACCGGCGCGCGGCGATCGACACAGCGGCCCGCGTCGCAGAAGCCGCGACACTGCTCATGACGGCTGCACGCCGTGCCTTCCGGCGCGTCTCCGCGTTCGCGCTGCTCGTACTCGTCGTCTCGCGAGGCCTCGGTCGAGGTCATGCTGCTGCCGCGCAGGCTGACCTCCGACGACGACGCGAAGAAGGCCTCCCAGGCGTGGGCGTCGAGCGCCGACGTCACCAGCACGACCAGCACGACGCGACGGAGCAGAGGCATGCGCGCGCGAGCATACGCGCGGCCGGCCAAAACCCTAGCGGCGACCGTTGCGCGGCGCGGGCTCCGGGGCGGGCTCGGTCTCGGCGTCGAGCCAGCGCACGGCCCCGCTCTTCGGCGCGTACACCACGCGCAGCACGGTCACGTCCTTCGAGCGGGCGAGCAGCTTGCTGCGGCGACGGAGCTCCTTCGCGGTGAAGCTCACGCTCGTCTCGACGGCCGCCGTCTCCAGCGTCTCACCCTCGAGGCCCGACTTGAGCCCGCCGAGCGCGGACACCAGCGACGCGGCGCGCGGCGTGGGCTTCGGGCCGGCAGCCTCGAGCGCCTGCGACACGTGGTGACAGCCGAGGTGGCCGAGCACCAGCACCGCCTTCGCGTGGAGCCGCTTCACCGATTCTTCGACCGCCTTCGCCGACGCATCGTCGACCTGCGCGCCGGGCGAGCGCACCACGGCGAAGGTGCCGAGCGGTTGATCGAACAACAGCTCCGGCACCACGCGGCTGTCGGTGCACGTCACCACCACCGCGTCGGCGCGCTCGCCCGAGGCGAGCGAGGCCCGCACCGCTGCGACGTCGCGCTGCCGGCTGACGCCTTCGACGAAGCGCGCATTGCCTGCCACGAGGCCGCTGATCAGCTCATCGAAGGTCGACTCCGGAGCGCTGGGCTGAGCTTGCGCGACGACGGGCGCTGGCGGCTCGGCGTGCCTGGTCGAAGGCGGCGGCTCGACCAACTTCGTCGCGGGCTGATCACTCGGGAACTGCGCCCACTCGTTGCCGCCGGCATCACCGGTCGCGGGCGGCGGCGTGGGCGGTGGAGGCTCGCTGAGCTTCACGTGCGGCAGCGGGTGCAGCTCTTCGGTCGGCTCTTCCGGCGCTTCGACCTTCGCCACGTGCTTCTTCGGAGCCTGGGGTGCCGGCGCCCCGGCGCGCGCCACGAGGAAGCCCACCGCCGCCGCGAGGACGATCATCTGACCGGCGAGCACGAGGACCAGTGGCTGCTTCAGCTCCAGCTTCATGGGCGGCTCGGCAGAGCAAGCCGTGATCCGCCGCCAATGGGCAGAAACTGCTGGGCGCCGCGGGGGTCTGTCGCGACCGGATCAGTCATCGCAAACGCCGGAAAATCGGCCTCTTGCGCCCCTTGACGTACAACTCCCGACACCCGTATGGGCAGGTCTGCAGCTCGCACCGTTCGCCCGGGGAGATTGGTTTGCGCTCATCTGTCTTTGTTCTGCTGGCGCTCGCGCCGGCCCTCGCCTTCGGTCAGGTCGTCATCAACCCCACCGGAGGCACGAGCTCGACCAACGGCATTCGCATCACCATCGGCAACACCGGGCAGATGCAGGTGCTGCGCAACGGCACCGGCCAGCTCTACTCGCCGACCCTCACCGCGGGCGCGACGACCAACAGCAGCATGGACAACGGCGTGTTCCTCGCCGTGGGCAACACCGTCACCGGCCCGGCGAACTTCGCGACCATCGCCAGCGCGGGCGTGACGCTGCAGGAATGGACGCCCATCTCGAACACCGTGACGGTGCAGGGCAACGGCGGCACGGCGACGACGGTGCTGCGCGCGACGGTGGCCTCTCGCAACTACGACCTGACCATCACCTGGCAGTACACGTACCCCAACGACTTCGTCATCGTGACCAACTCGCTGGTGGTGCCGGCGGGCAACACGGCGACGGTGCGCCTGTACCACGTGGCTGACGCCTTCCTCGGCGGCGACGACTTCGGCCCGTCGTTCTTCTCGAGCGGTCCTCCGGTGCTGGTCGGCGGCTACCGCCCGGCGAGCAACATCGTCGAGGCGTGGCGCTTCCGCGGCGGGCTGGCGTGGACCGGCTACTTCGCGGGCTTCTACCGGTGCCTGTTCGACGCGGCGTACTGCCCGGCGGGACAGATCAACTCGGTCAACTCGGCGACCACCTTCACCAACTACGTCGAGCCCACCACCGTCGACAACTCGTTCGGCATCATGTGGAACTTCGGCGCGGCGCCGGGCACGTACAGCACGCAGAACGACCTGACGTTCTATTCCTTCCAGCCGCAGCTCTCGCTGAAGTTCGGCACCACGGTCATCACCGTGCCGGCGACCACGACGCTCACGTACACCATCGACAACGTGCCGGGCGCGCTGCCGCAGACGAACCTCGGCTTCACCAACACGCTGCCTTTGGGCCTCTCGATCGCCAACGGCACCGTCACCAACTCGTGCGGCGGCTCGGTCACCACCGCGAGCGGCGGGGCCATCGGGGCGGGCAGCACCTCGGTGAAGCTGGCGGCGGGCGGCTTCGCGTCGGGCACTGCGCGCTGCACCATCGTGGTCAACGTCACCTCGTCGATCGCCGGCGCCTACGTCGACGGCACGGCGAACATCTCGGGGCTGTCGGTGCTCGAGAACCAGGTCACGGATCAGACGCTGTCGGTGGTGATGGGCGCGCCCATCGTGCGGCTCGATCTGCCCGGCACCATCAACAGCGGCAACGCCACGGCGTACCGCGTCTCGGGCACCTGCCAGGACACCAACGGCGTCGTCACGGTGCGCGTCGGCTCGTTGCCCGCGGTGACCACGCCGTGCAGCAGCAACGTGTTCTCGACCACGCTCTCGGTCAGCTCGCTGGGCGACGGCAACGGCATCTCGGTGCAGGCCTCGCAGACCAACGGCGCGGGCTCGGGCAGCGACTCGGCCACCACCTCGAAGGACACCGTGGCCCCGAGCGTGCCGGCCTTCACCTCGCCCGCGGGCGGCGCGTTCCTCAACACCAACACGCCGACCATCAACGGCACCGGCGAGGTGGGCACCACGGTGCGCGTCTTCTCGGGCGCCTCGGAGATCTGCAGCGCCGTCGTCTCACCGGCCGGCACGTGGAGCTGCGTGACCTCGATGCAGCTCGACGGCAACTACACGCTGACCGCGCGCGCGACCGACCCGGCGGGCAACACCGGCACCACCTCGTCGGGCCGCACCATCACCATCGACACCACCGCGCCGCTGGCGCCGGTCATCACCAACCCCGCCGCGTCGGCCACCGTCGCGCCCAACCCCTCGGTGTCGGGCACCTCGGAGGCGCTGGCCACGGTGTTGGTGTTCGAAGGCACCACGCAGCTGTGCAGCACGCCGGCCGACGCCTCGGGTCAGTGGAGCTGCCCCACCACGCTCGGCACCGGCCCGCACACCATCCTCGCGCGGCAGATCGATCGCGCCAGCAACTCGGGCGTCAACTCGAGCGGCCGCACCTTCACCGTGGCCAACGTGCCGACGGTGCGCCTCGACACGCCGTCGCCGATCAACGCGGCCAACGTCACCTCGGTGGTGGTGCAGGGCTCGTGCAGCACCGCCGACGGCACCGTGACCGTGCGCGTGGGCACCGTGGCGCCGGTCACCACCAGCTGCACCAGCAGCCGCTTCAGCACCACTGTCAACGCCAGCACGCTCGCCGACGGCCCGGCCATCGTGCTCACCGCGTCGCAGACCAACGTCACCGGCACCGGCAGCGACACCCGCAGCGTGGTGAAGGACACCGTCGCCCCGGCCACGCCCACCATCGGCACGCCGACCGAGATGGCCTTCACCAACACCACCACCCCGACCTTCACCGGCACCGGTGAGGCGGGCAGCACGGTGCGCGTCAGCCGCGGCGGCGTCGAGCTGTGCAGCACGGTGGTGCCCTCGAGCGGCATGTGGGCCTGCACCTCGTCGTCGCTGCTGCCGGGCGTGGTGACGGTCACCGCGCGCGCCACCGACTCGGCGGACAACCCGTCGGGCGTCTCGCCGCAGCGCACCTTCACCATCGACACCCAGCCGCCGCCGTCGCCGATCATCAACACCCCCACCACCAACGCCTCGGTCGCCCCGGCCCCGATGCTGGCCGGCACCGCGGAGCCCTTCGCCACCTTGAGCGTCTTCGAAGGCTCGGCGCTGGTGTGCAGCGTGGTGGCCGACGCCACCGGCGCGTGGACCTGCAACACCGTGCTCGGCTCGGGCCCGCACACCGTCGTCGCGCGGCAGACCGATCGCGCCGGCAACGTGTCGCCCGACTCTTCGCCGCGCAGCTTCAACGTCGAGGGCCTGCCCAACGTGTTGCTCAACACGCCCAGCGACATCACCGGCGCCAACGCCAACGCCTACGTCGTCACCGGCGCCTGCACCGCCAACGCGGGCAACGTGTCGGTGAGCGTCGGCCTGAGCAGCACCATGGTGCCGTGCGCGAGCGGCATGTTCAGCGCGACGATGGACGTGCGCGCCCTGCCCGACGGCTCGATGGTGACGGTGCGCGCGTCCCAGACCACCGCGGCCGGCACCGGCGCCGACACCCGCGTGGTGCGCAAGGACGCCACCGCGCCGACCGGCACGGCCGTCACCACGCCGGCGCCCAACTCGTTGACCACCAGCACCACGCCGCAGATCAGCGGCACCGCCGAGCCGGGCTCGACCGTCACGGTGTACGTCAACGGCAACGCGGTCGGCACCACCACCGCCAACTCGATGGGCATGTGGACCTTCACGCCGCCCACGCCGATCGCCGACGGCACCTACGTGGTGACCGCCTCGGCGCGCGACGCGTCGGGCAACGAGGGCCCGCAGAGCACCGGCCCCACCTTCACCATCGACCACCTCGCCCCGCAGGCGCCGATCATCATCACCCCGGCCGCGGGCGCGAGCGTCGACGACGACCGCACGCTCGAGGTCACCGGCGCCGCCGAGGCGCTGAGCACCGTCACCCTCTACGTCGACGGGCGCGCGGTCGGCACCACCACCGCCGACGCGTCGGGCCGCTTCGTGTATCAGCTCGACCCCTCGGAGCTCGGAGACGGCGCGCACACCCTCGAGGCCGACGCGAAGGACGCGGCGGGCAACGTCAGCCCCCGCTCGAGCGCGGTGGAGTTCACGGTGCGCAAGGTCGACGCGCGCTTCGCCGGCCAGGGCGTCATCGGCTGCAGCAGCGCCGGTGGGCTGGGCTGGTTCGCGCTGGTGGCGTTGCTCGGGCTGACCCGCCGCCGTGAGGTGCGCTCGTGAAGCGCTCGGTGCTGCTGGTCTCGCTGGTGGCGACGGTGGCGGCGGCGCAGTCGGCCCAGCCGCTGCCCTCGTTCTCGCTCTCGCGCTTCACCCTCAACGACGGCGGCAAGGCGGGCCTCGCCGCGGCCACCGGTGACACGCTGCCCAACAAGCGCTTCCGCGCGACGCTGGGCATTCACTACGAGAACAACCCGCTGGTGTACTTCCGCGACAGCACGCGGGTGGGCGCGCTGGTGGCGCACCGCGCGCAGCTCCACCTCGGGCTGGGCTTCGGCATCACCTCGTGGCTGCAGGCGACCGCCGAGCTGTCGATGGTGGTGGCGCAGACCGGCGACGATCTCACGCAGCTCGCGGGCACCGTGTCGCCCGACGGCTTCGGCTTCGGCTCGCCGCGGCTGGCGGCGCGGGTCGGCATTCTTTCGCAGCGCGGCGGAGGCCTGAAGACCGACATGCCGGTCGACCTCGCGTTCCAGCTCGGGCTCTCGTTGCCGTTCGGCGCGGGCAACGCGCTCAACATCGAGAGCGGGTGGAACGTCTTCCCCCAGCTCTCGGTGGGGCGCGACTTCGGCAGCGTGCGCTTCGGCGGTGAGGTGACGGCGCTCATTCGCCCGGCCACGGCGCTCACCGTGACGTCGGTGCGCGACACGGTCGGCAGCCAGCTCGCGGTGCGCGCGCTGGTGTCGAGCGTGGGTGAAGGGGCGCGCTTCGAGGGCTCGCTGCACTCGTTGGTGGCGCTGCAGGGCGCGGCGCCTCCGGGCTTCGAGCTGCTGGGTGGCGTGCGCGTGCCGGTGGGCCCGCTCGAGCTGTTCGCGCTCGGTGGCCCCGGCTTCGGCAGCCTGCCCGGCACCCCCACCTTCCGCGTGTTCGCCGGCCTCGGGCTCAAGCCGCAGGCCGACAAGTGCGAGGCAGGCGAGTCGCACAGCCCCACTGACTGCCCCGAGCTCGACGACGATCGCGACGGGCTCAAGAACCGCCTCGACAAGTGCCCGCTCGAGCCGGAGGACGCGGATCAGTTCGAAGACGACGACGGCTGCATCGACCCCGACAACGATCGTGATCGCGTGCCCGACGTCGAAGACCAGTGCCCCATCGAGCCCGGCCCGAAGTCGAACAACGGCTGCCCCATTCGGCAGCGCGACAACGACAACGACGGCACGCCCGATCTCCAGGACCGCTGCCCCACCATTCCCGGCCCGAAGGACCGCCAGGGCTGCCCGATCAAGGATCAGGACCTCGACGGCGTGGAAGACGAGGTCGACCAGTGCCCGACCGAGCCCGGCCCGAAGGAGCGGCGCGGCTGCCCGGTGAAGGACCGCGACGGCGACACGGTGGAAGACGCGCGCGACAACTGCCCCGACGAGAAGGGCGTGGTCGAGAACCAGGGCTGCCCCGCGGCGCAGAAGCAGCTGGTGATCATCACCGTGGACAAGCTGGTGATCACCGACAAGGTGTACTTCGCGACGGCCAAGGCGACGATTCTGCCGGTGTCGTTCCCGCTGCTGAACCAGGTGGCGCAGGTGATCCGCTCGCACCCGGAGATCCCGATGATCACCGTCGAGGGCCACACCGACGATCAGGGCAGCGCGAAGTTGAACCGCAAGCTGTCGCTCAACCGCGCGAAGGCGGTGGTGGCCTACCTCGAGCACCAGGGCGTCGACGGCAGCCGCCTCAACGCGATGGGCTACGGGCCCGACCGGCCGGCCGACGACAACAAGACCGAGGCGGGCCGCGCCAACAACCGCCGCGTGGAGTTCATCATCGAGCGCAAGTGAAGGCGCTCGGGCGGAGGGTCACTCGACCTTCATGCCCGAGTTCTGCGCGAGGAGAATGGCGGTCTCCACCGGCACCCGGGTGTCCTTCACCTTGTTGCGCGCGGGGTCGATGAACAGCCCGCTGACGTGACGGAAGTCGGCGCGCACCAGCGTGCAGCCGCGCAGCGTCGCCCCGGTGAGGTCGGCGCCGGAGAAGTCGGCCTCGGTGAGATCGGCGTCGATGAAGTTCGCCTCGCGGATGGTCGAGCGGGTGAAGCCCACCTTGCGCAGGTTGATCTTGGTGAACGACGCGTAGCGCAGGTTGCAGTCGACGAAGGTGAGCTCGGGGTGCGACGAGACGCGCGACCAGTCGACGCCCATCAGCTTGCAGCCCTCGAAGCGCACGCCGCGCAGGCCGGTCTGGGCGAGGTCGGCGCGGGTGAGATCACACTCCTTGAACACGCACGCCTCGAGGATGGTCGCCTTCCACTGGCTCTCCATCAGGTGGCAGTTCTCGAAGGTGCAGCGGAAGAACTCCTTGCCCCCGAGCGCGGCGCCCGAGAGCTCGAGGCCCTTGAAGTGTTGGTTCTCGAACGAGTCGCCTTGCAACATGGGCGCGCTGCTTAGCGCGCACGAGCGCCGCGCGCCCCCGCCACTCGAGCCAGTTGCAGGGCCCGCGAATCTGTGGACCGACACGACGCCGCCCGGGAGGGCGCGGGTTGGCTATCATCACCCGCCGATGGGGGACCAGGTGAGCTGGCGCGTGAGCGCAACGTACGTGGGGGCCTTCGTGCAGAGCGCGCGAAAGTTCGGCTACTTCGACGCGCTGGCGAGCCACGTCGACCCCGCGGCGCGCGCGATGCTCGACGGCCCCGCGCTCGAGGCGTGGTGGCCGGGGCAGCGGCTGCTGACGTGCCTCTCGACCCTGGCTGATCAGCACGGCGCACAGGCGGTACGAGAGGTGTCGATCGATCTCTCGCGCGAGCGTATGGGCCCGCTGGTCCGGCCGCTGGTGAGCGTGCTGTTGATGTTCACCCGCTCACCGCTCATCTCACTGTTCTCGCGTACGCAGACGCTCATCTCGTCGGGCGTGCACGGCGTCGACGCGCGCTTCACGCCGGCCAACTCCACCTCGGGGCGCCTCGAGTTCCTGCTGCCCGAGCCGGTGCCGGCGGTGATGGCCGAGGTCTGGAGCGGAGTCTTCGACGTCGGCTTCACCCTCGCCGGGGGCGGCCGCATCGTCAGCCAGGACATCCAGCCGCGCGTGCACCGCTACGACCTGCAGGGGTGAAGCCCGCCTCCTCTCTCGAGGGGAGGCCCCTGCCCGGGCGTCGGCGCGGCGGTAGCGTTCGAGGTACGCCGACACCTCCGTCGGCGCCGCTCCGGTACGAACTGCCGGAAGTCGATCGTCTGGGGGACCCCATGAGCACCCTGGCCCGCGTGGTGGCGCTGTGCGCCTTGAGCAGTTCGAGCTTCTCTTTCGCTGCGAGCCCCCCGAAGCGCGTCGAGCCGCCGCTGACCTGCAACGCGGCCTCGCGGCCCTTCTTCGCGCACGCGTGGGAGGCGCTGTCGAACGTGCACCTCGACGAGGCGCGCGAGCTGTTCGGGCAGACGGTGGCGGTGGACCCCGCGTGCGTGCTGGCCTGGGCGCACCTCGGCGCGCTCACCCCGGGCGTCAACGGACGGCGGATGGTGGACGACGCGGTGGGCGGGATGAGCGCGGTGAGCGAGGTCGAGCAGCTGCAGGTGCTGGCCCTGGCGGCGCAGCACCGCGGTGACGACGAGCGCGAGCTGGCGTTGCTGCGACAGGCGAGGGATCTCGCGCCGCGCACCTACGAGCTCAACTTCGCCCTCGCACAGCGCGCCGGGGTGAAGGGCCTGTGGAGCGAGGCCGCCATCGCCGCCCGCCGCGCCGCCGACCTCGACCCCGACCGTGGCGCCGCGTGGAACGTGCTCGGCTACGCACACCTCGGGCTGGGAGAGCACGCCGACGCCATCGCCGCCTTCGAGCGCTACGCCGCGACCGCGCCGGGCGAGCCCAACGCTTTCGACTCGCTGGGAGACGCGCTGCTGGCCAACAACCAGCTCGACGAGGCGAAGGCGGCGTACCAGCGCGCGCTCGACGTCTCGAGCGGGAGCTTCTGGGCCTCGGGCCACGGCATCGCCACGGTGTGCGCGATTCAGCAGGACTGGTTCTGCGCGCGCGCGGCGATCGAGAAGGCGCGGCGCTCGACGTCGAACCCCGACGATCGCCTGCGCCTGATGGAATGGACCGCCTGGAGCTACCTCGCCGACGCGCAGCCGCAGGAGGCGTTCCGCGCGCTGGAGGATCTCGAGAACAGCGCGCAGGCCGGCAAGCTCGAGGCGCACCAGGCGAGCGCGGCGGTGCTGCGTGGGCGCTTCCTCGTCACGCTCGGCCGGTACCGCGACGCGGTGACGGTGCTCAGCGCGCTGGGCAAGAAGAAGTTCTCCACGCTGACCGACGCGCAGCGGCTGGCCATCGACACCTCGCGGCTGCACGACATCGCCGAGGCACAGACGCGGCTGGGGAACCTGGGCGACGCCGAGAAGACGCTCGCGCAGCTGCGCACGCTCTACGACTTCCGCCCACGAGACCCGCGCGGCATCGACGCCGTGTCACACACCCGCGGGTTGATCGCGCTGCAGAAGAAGGATCCCGCGATGGCGATCAGCGCCTTCATGCAGTGCTCGAAGACCGACGAGACGTGCCGGCTCGATCTCGCCGAGGCGCAGCTGGCGGCCGGTGACGCGCCGGCGGCGGCCCTCACCCGCACCGCCATCTCGCGCGCCAACCACCGCGAGCCCGAGTACTGGTGGGCCCGCGTGCAGGCGGCAAAGAAGCTGCGGGCCATGCAGACCCCGCGGGACGATCGCTCGGCGTTCTGAGCGCCCGCGCGCGGGAGGGAGCGGCGGTTGATGCTATGAGGCGCCGATGCGCGCCTCGTTGGAGCTCCCTCTCGCCGTGCCCCCGGTTCAAGAGCACCGGCTGATCAACGCGCGGGGCTGGGAAGTGCCGACCCGGAAGGACCCGCGCCTGCCCTTCGCCGCGCTGCTGGCGACCTACGCGATCCTGGGCTTCACCTTCCTCGGCTTCAACCGGCAGTGGTGGCAGATGGCCCTCATCGTCGGCTCGGGCTCGCTGCTGGAGATCCTCTTCTCGTGGGTCTTCACCCGCCGGAAGATCGTGCCGCTGTCGGCCTTCATCAGCTGCACGTCGCTGGGCATTCTCCTCAACTACTCGCACCACTCGTGGGTGCTGTTCTTCCCCGTCTTCCTCACCATCGGCTCGAAGTACCTGCTCACCTTCGAGGGCCGGCACGTCTTCAACCCGTCGATGTTCGGCGTGGCGACGTCGCTGCTGCTCTCGCGCGAGCTGATCACCGCGGCGCCCGCGTACCAGTGGGCCGGCGGGTCGATCACCATGTCGATCTTCATCGCCACCGGCGCGCTGATGCTCTTCGTGTTCCGCGTGGGCAAGGGGCCGCTGGTGGTGAGCTTCCTCGTCTTCTACGCGCTGCAGACCGCGGTGCGCGCGTACGTCATGCGGCACCACCTGCCCTGGCAGACGCTGTTCCTCGGCACGCTCGAGTCGCCGCCGTTCTTCCTCTTCACCTTCTACATGATCACCGATCCCGCGACGTCGCCGAAGGGCTGGCGCGGGCAGGTGGCGCTGGCCTTCGCGCTCACGCTGGTCGACGGGTTCCTGCACTTCAAAGAGAGCGTCTACACGTTCTTCTACGCGGCGCTCACCATCGGTACCGCGCGCTTCCTCTTCATGCACGGCCGCGCGCTGTGGCGCGGTGGGCTCGCGCGACTCAAGGTGATGTTCGACCTCGACAGCTTCAAGCGCGCCAGCGTGGTCGGCGGGCTGGGGCTCACCATGCTCGGCGCGTGGAACTTCGTGCTCGCGCCGTACGATGTGCCGCCCGACGTGGGCTTCCGGCTCGAGCCGGTCACCCTCGCGCACTCGGGCCTCGGCTCGACGATGGGCAAGACGCTCGAGGAGGTCGACCCGCGGCTGCAGCACGTCGCGAAGTGGGTGCTCTCGGTGGGAGACGCGGTGGCCACCGCCGACGTCGATGGTGATGGCCGGCTCGATCTGCTCGTCACCCACCCGCTCGCCGTGCCGCAGGACCGCGTGGGGCTGTACCTCAACCGCGGCGAGCTTCGCTTCGAGCGGGTGCCGCTGCCGGCGCTCGACGCGTTGATGAACGACCCCTGGACGCACGGGCTGGCGGGTGGCGCGGTGTTCGTCGACGACGACGCCGACGGTGACGCCGACCTGCTGGTGACGGTCGCCTTCGGCCAGACGCGGCTGCTGCGCAACCGGCGCGTGGAGACCGGCGCGCTGAGCTTCGAGGACGTGACGCAGAAGGCCGGCCTCGGCGCGCACACCGTGTCGCTGGGCGCGACCTTCCTCGACTTCGACAACGACGGAGTGCTCGACCTCTACGTGATGAACGCGCTGACCACGCACCTGCCCGGCTACGAGCAGCCGACGCCGCTGAACGTGTTCAAGCTCCCGCCACCGGCCTACGAGGGAGATCGCCGCGCGCTGCGCTTCATGCACAACGGCTGGCACGACGCCGACAACGGCGGGAAGAACCAGCTCTACCGCGGCAACGGCGACGGCACGTACACCCGGCTCGACGTCGACGCGCTGGGCATGCCCGAGACGCACTGGTCGCTCGCGCTGGGCACGCAAGACTTCAACCACGACGGCTACACCGACCTCTACGTCGCCAGCGACTTCGGGCCCGACGACCTCTACCTGAACGAAGGCGGCAAGCACTTTCGCCGGGTGATGGGCGGCCGCTTCGGCGACATCGGCAAAGACACCTACAAGGGCATGAACGTCAGCGTGGCCGACTTCGACCACAACGGCTTCGCCGACGTCTACGTGAGCAACGTGCACCACTCGCTGCAGAGCGAAGGCAGCCTGTTGTGGATGGTGAGGCCCTCAGCCGACCCCTTCGTGCCGGAGTTCATCGACGAAGCCACGCAGCGCGGCGCGCTCAACGAGCGGCGCTTCGCCTGGGGCGCGGCGGCGGGAGATCTGAACCTCGACGGCTGGGACGACCTGCTGCAGGCCAACGGCATGCTCGACGACCGGCTCGACAAGCGCGAGCTGAACACCCGGCGGCGCGACTATTGGTACGTGAACCAGAAGCTGATGCAGTCGGGCCCGGAGATTCACACCTACGCCGATCGCTGGGGCGACATCCGCGGGCGGGAGCTGTACCCGAACGAAGCGCGGCGCGCGTACTTGAACCGCGGCCCCGCCGGCCCGGGCACCTTCGTCGACGTGGCGAAGCAGCTCGGCGTCGACGCGCCCGACAACTCGCGCGGCGTGCTGCTGGCCGATCTCGACGACGACGGAGATCTCGACGCGCTCGTCACCAACCAGCACGCGCCGCTCTCGCTGTACCGGAACACCCTGCGCCAGGGGCTGGTGAAGCCGCACTTCGTGGGACTCTCGCTCAAGGGCACCGGCGCGACCAACGTGGCGGCGCTCGGCTCGCGGGTGACGGTGAAGTCGACGTGGCACGGCACGCCGCTCGAGCAGACGAAGGAAGTGCAGTTGATGGCCGGCTTCTCGGCGCAGGCGGACCCGCGGCTGTTGTTCGGGCTCGGGGACGACGCGCCAGCGGAGGTCGAGGTGACCATCGACTGGCACCACGGCCCGCGCGAGGTGAAGCGGCTGGCGATCGATCGCTACCACGTCATCGAGCTGGCCCCGCCCGCGGTGCGCTGAGAGCCGTTCCTCAACGCGCGGGCTCGAGCGTCACCGACGGCAGACGGCTGGCGATGCAGGCGTCCATCACGCGGACGAGGTCGTCGTAGCTGCGATCGTCTTCGGCGCGCACCGTCACCGCGAGCTGCTCAGGGAGCTGCGCCTTCAGCTCGTCGAGCCGCCGCCCCAGCTCGAGCACCGTGAGCTTCCCGTCGGCGTCGCGGCTCAACGGCACCGTGGCGAAGGGCTGCTCAGCGACGAAGAGCGCCGCGCCTTGCGCGTTCAGGGCGAGCACCACCTCGGGCTGCGCCGTGTCGGGTGGCGGCCCATCGGAGCCTGCGCGCTGCGCCTTCAAGCTGCCGAGCTGGGTCCACACCGCGGTCATGATCAGGAACACGATGGTGACCGCCATCAGATCGATGAACGGCACCAGGTTCAGCGCGGCGTCGAGCGAGCGCTTCCCCTTCCCACTGCCTCCGAGGTCCATTCCGCCGGCCATGCGCCACGAGACACCGGCAACGCGCGCGGGTTCCGGTTGGTTTGACAACGGACATTCATCCGCTTAAACAGACGTTCGTCCGTCATGCACTGCCCTCACGCACACAGCCTCATGTGGCGCGCCCCGATGGCGATGCATCACTGCTGCTGTCGCTGAGCGTCAGTCGACGCCGCCTCCTGCAGTCGGACCCGTCCCCCCGCTTCACCTTTTCCGGAGTGCCAGCCATGTCCCGTCTCGTCGTCGTCGAAAGTCTCAAGAGCGCGGTCGCCTCGCGGCACGAGTGGGACGTGGTGCTCGACGCCGAGCACCCGGAGCGCGGGCTCGACCCGTCGGAGCTGCTCCACCAGGTGGGCGTGGTGGCCGCCTCGCTCGCCGCCGATGCCGCGGGCGCGCCGGTGTTCGCCACGTCGGTCGAGAAGCTCGAGGTGCTGGCGCCGGTGGTGGGTGGCGAGCGGTTGATCGTCACCGCCGCGCTCGAGGCGCCCCGCGACGGAGCCATTCCCGTGTCGCTGGTGGCGCGCAGGCGACGCGGCAGCCCGGGCGCGGTGGTGATCGCCGGCGTGCTGCGCTTCACCGTCGCCGCCGACACCGCGCGACCCGCCGACGCGCAGCACAGCCGGTTGATCAACGGCGGCGCGTCACCGATGCACACCACCTTCAAGGCGAAGCTCGAGGGCAGCGACCTGTTGCTGGCGGGCAACCTCGTGCCGTGGGTACACGCCTCGGCGCTGGTGTCCGCGCAGGGCTTCGCGGGCGGGCCGGTGGTGCTCGCCGCGCTCGAGAGCCTCTCGGTGCTGGGGCCGGTCAAACGCCACGAGCCGCTCACCTTGTCCTGCAGCGTGGTGCGCGCCTCAGGCAGCCTGATCAGCGTGTTGAGCCTGGTGCGCAGCGACGAGCGCCAGCGCGACGTGTTGTGCGCGATGAGCACCTTCAAGGTGAAGCACGGGGAGGTGCCGTTGTTGGTGGTCGGCTGACGAAGGAGTAACAGTCGGCGCCGCATGCAGCGCCTGCTCGTGGTCGTCGCTCTGGTGGTGTTGTCCCTCTCGATGGGCGTGCTGCTGTACGCGCGGGGCAAGACGCGCGCGCCGGCGCTGGCCGAAGACTACGCGCACCTCCCGAAGCCCGAGCGGCCGGCCGCGCTGTTCGTCTCGCCCGACTTCGCCTTCCGCGATCAGCTCGGCCGCGCGACGACGAAGAGCTCGCTGGCCGGGCAGCCGTACGTCGCGAACTTCATCTTCACCACCTGCCGCACGGTGTGCCCGCTGCTGACGGCGAAGATGGTGCGGCTCCAGCGCGACCTGGCCGGGCTGCCGCTGCGCTTCGTGAGCTTCTCGGTCGACCCCGAGCACGACACGGCCGAGGCGCTGGCGGCGTACGCGAAGCAGTGGAACCCCGACGAGACGCGCTGGCTGCTGCTGGAGACGACGCCGCCGGGCCTCGCGCAGGTCGCCGATGGCTTCCACGTCACCGCGCAGCGCACCGACGGCGGCCTCGATGCGGTGATGCACAGCGCGGTCTTCGTGCTGGTCGACGAACGCGGCGTGGTGCGCGGGGTGTTCGATTCGGAAGACGCGGAAGACTTCAAGGCGCTCACCCGCGCGGCGCGTTCGCTCATCGGCACCACGCCCCCGCCCCGCGCCGCCGTCGCGCGCTCGGGCGAAGAGCTCTTTCACGAGCTGTCGTGCGCGAACTGTCACGAGCGCGCCGAGCTGGCGCCTCCGCTCGGTGGACTGCTGGGCCAGCAGCGCGAGCTCGAGACCCGGCTGCTGGTGAAGGCCGACGAGGCGTACCTGAAGGAATCGATCCTCGCGCCCGACGCCAAGCGCGTGCAGGGCTACCCGCTGAAGATGCCCTCGTACGACGGGCACATCTCGGCCGCGGAGCTCGACGACCTGGTGAAGTACGTCGTCGCGCTGCCGGCCCCGAGCGCGCCGAGCCCCGACGTTCAGGTGGCGATCGACCCGGTGTGCCACATGAAGGTGCGCGTCACCGAGAACGCGCTGAAGCTGGAGCGCGACGGCGGGGCGCCCGAGTACTTCTGCTCGAAGTGGTGCCAGGCGCGCTTCACCGAGAACCCCGACGCCTACCGGAAGTGACGCCTCAGAAGGTGAACACGGTGGTCATCGGCGCGGCCGCGGCGTCGCGTTGCACCTTCACCGCCTCGATGTACGCCGCGCGCCGTTCCTTCAGCGCGTGCACCTCACGGCGCCGCGGCTGATCGGCGACGATCGACCCGACGAGCAAGCCGACGCCGACGAGCAGCCCGACGCCCATCGCCACCCACGCCACCACGGGGATCCACGAGAAGAGCGCGGCGCCGACGTCGACGAAGACCGAGCCCCAGCTCACGCCCGCTGCCAGCGCGTAGAGACCTCCGAAGAAGCCGCCGAGCGCCGTCAGCACGCCGCACACCACCGGCAGCGCGAGGGAGGCCACCAGCAGGGTGATCGACGTGACGCGCATGGTGGTGACGCTGGGGTCAGGCGTGAGCGCCGAGAGCTCGAGATCGAAGCTCGCGAGCCGCTCGCGCTGCTCGACCGTCATCAACCGCGCCGCGCGGTACGAGCCCCGCGAGAGGCCCGGCGTCTCGTCGAGCAGCGCGTCGGGCGTGGCGGTCAAGAACACCGAGAGGGCGAGGAGCGTGTGCATGCCGCCCCGCTGTGCACGCCCGGCGCCGTCGGCCGCGCTCTCATCTTTCAGGGGCTTGGCGCGCGCGCGTGTGCAAGCCGCTGCACATCGGCGTCGACAGGTGCGCGCGTGTCGGTGCTCGAACCACGCCGTGACGTGAATTGCGGCGCTCGGAGCGCACCCGTACAGTCCCCGCGCGTCAGCGCAGCACGAGGAGTCCTGAAGTGAAGATCGCCGTCATCGGTGGTGGCATCGCAGGCCTCACGGCCGCCTACCGGCTCCACCCACGCCACGACGTCACGGTGTTCGAGAAGAGCAACCGGCTCGGCGGCAACGCGTACTCGCTGCGCACCCCCGACGGCGTGGAGGTCGACATCGCGGTCGCCGCCTTCGGGCGCGCGGGCTACCCGAACTTCTACAAGCTGCTGGACGAGCTCGGCGTGGAGACGGCGATGTGCCCGAACTCGTACATGAGCTTCCACGACCTCGACACCAACACCGGCATCTACATGACGACCACGCTCTCGGGCTTCCTCGCCCAGGGGCTGTCGGCGCTCAATCCGAGCAAGGTGTGGAACCTGGCGCGGCTCCCGATGGGGTTGGTGCGCGCCCACAAGATGCGCGAGTCGGGGCAGCTCGACGGCAAGACGCTGCGTGAGCTGCTCACGTTGATCCCCGAGTTCACCGGCGACACCCGCACCATCTTCCTCTGCGCGCTGTGCCTGCTCTCGTCGATGAGCATCGCCGAGCTGCTCGACGCGCCCGCGAAGTTCTTCCTCGAGAAGCTCGCGCACCACCACGACGTCATCTCGCCGCGCGCGCTGTACTCGGTGCGCGCCATCAAGCAGGGCACGAAGGCGTACGTGCAGGCGCTAGCGCAGCGCATCGAGGGCCACGTACGGCTCGACGCGGGCGTGCGCTCGGTCAGGCGCACCGAGCAGGGCATCACGCTGGCGATGCAGTCGGGGGAGGTCGAGCGCTTCGACCGCGTCATCTTCGCCTGCCCGGCCGACACCGCGCTGCGCCTGCTCGACGCGCCCACCGCCGACGAGAAGCGGCTGCTCGGCGCGTGGCGCTACAAAGACGGGCGCGTGGTGCTGCACCGCGACCCGGCGCCCTTCCCCCCGCGCGCGCTGGTGCAGGCCTACACGTTCCTCTACCGCAAGGGCCCCGACGGGGAGATCGCCGAGACCTCGGTCAACGGCGCGCTCTGGTACGAGCCACAGGCGCCCGACACCTGCGACTGGTTCAGCTCGCAGTACCCGAACTTCGAGCTCAACCCGTCACTCGTCGAGCTCGACACGGTGCTGCGCACGCCGGTCTTCGACTTCAGCTCGATCGAGACGACGCGGCAGTTGCCCCGCCTCAACGGAGTGCTCGGCACCTACTACTGCGGCAGCTACTTCGGCTTCGGCCTGCACGAAGACGCGGTGACGTCGGCGCAGGCCGCGGCGAAGTCTCTCGACGGCGAGCAGAAGGCCGCGTGAGGGTGAAGCTCGACGGCAGCCGCGCGGTGGTGACCGGCGCGTCGAGCGGCATCGGCGCCGAGCTGGCGAAGTTGCTCGCGCCGCGCGTGGCACAGCTCACGCTGGTGGCGCGCCGGGTCGAGCGGCTCGAGGCGCTGGCGACCGAGCTCTCGCGGCGTCACCCCGCGCTGACGGTGAAGGTCGAGCGGTGTGACTTGAGCGACCTCGAGGCGGTGAAGGCGCTCGGCGCCCGGCTCGGCGAGGTCGACGTGCTCATCAACAACGCGGGCGCCGGCGACTCGGGGCTGTTCGAAGACGCCGACTGGGACAAGACGCAGCAGCTCATCACCCTCAACGCGCTCGCCCCCGCGTGGCTCATGCGCCACCTCGTCACCGGCATGCTCGCGCGCGGGCACGGCGGCGTGCTCAACATGAGCTCGGGTTTCGGGCTGCTCTCGCTTCCGGGCTTCGCCAGCTACATCGCGAGCAAACACTTCCTGAGCGGCCTCACCGAGACGCTGCGCGCCGAGGTGCACCACCGCGGCGTGGTGGTGAGCCAGTCGTGCCCCGGCCCGGTGGCGACGGAGTTCGAGGCGTCGCTGAATCGCCCGCTGCAGTACGCGCCGCCGAAGGTCCTCGTCATCTCGGCCGAGCGGTGCGCGCGCGAGTCGCTCGCGGCGTTCGAGCGCGGCCAGGCGCTCTTCGTGCCCAGCCTCCGCATGCGGCTGGTGACGTGGCTCGCCGAAGCGACGCCCCGATGGGTGCTCGCTCGCGTGCAGTTGCTGATCGCGCGGCGTTTGCGCGCCGGCCGCTGACGCCTCTTTAGTGACGGGCAGGTCGTCACAACGATGCGGCGCGGCCGACTCAACCGACCGCATTCAGGTCGCTGGCCCATGGCGCGGTCGATGCTCGTGTCTCGCACCGTCATGAGCCCCGCCCTCCTCGCCCTGGTGTGCACGCTCTCGCTCGCCGCGGGGCCCGAGGTGCGCGCGGTGCCAGAGGAACGGAACACCACGTATGGGCCCAACCTGCTGTTCGTGAACCCGGGCGACCTCTTCAGTGGGGCGCTGACGGTCGAGTACGAGCGCGCGGTGAACCCGTGGTTCGGCGTCGCCGGCGGACTTTCGGTGTGGAGCTTCCGCGGGGTGTTCATTCCCGACGGGCAGCCCTCGTACACGGCGATCAGCCCCGAGTTGAGCGCGCGCTTTCACTTCGTGCGCAACGCGCCGGGCGGCTTCTGGCTCGGGCCGACGGCCAGCTTCGGGTACCTGCTCGAGAGCTCGACCGGCGTGCTGACCCGCCCGTGGTCATGGGGCCTGAGCGTCACCGCGGGCTACAACTTCATCATCGGTCACCACTTCACCGTGCAGATCGGCGGCGGTGGCGGCTTCATCGACTACGGCGAGCGCCTGGTGTGGAGCCCCCGCGTGCGGTTCGGGCTCGGCATCGCGTTCTGAACGTCTTCACCCGGCGCGAAATCCCTCGCGCCACCAACCAGAGGAGCAACACATGAACTGGGAACAACTGAAGGGCCAGACCAGGCAGGTGGGCGGGAAGATCAAGGAGAAGTGGGGGAAGATCACCGACGACGACCTCATGCTGCTCGAGGGCAAGAAGGACGTGTTCATCGGCAAGCTGCAGGAGCGCACCGGGCTGGCGAAGGAAGAGGCCGAGAAGCAGTTCGACGCCTTCCTGACGACCATCAACTACCCGGCATCCACCCAGCGGAAGACGCCGTAGTCGGGGGGGACCGTCATGTCGCCGCGCCCACGCCGTGTCTTGCGAGCGATCGGCCTGACGGTCCTCGGCGTCGTCGTCCTCTACTTCGGGGGCGTCAACCTCCTGCTCGCGACGCCGGGCGCGCTGGCGCTGATCAACCAGCGGCCCGACATCGTCGAGGTTCATTACTCGAAGGCGTGGACCGTGTGGCCCCTGCGCTTCGAGCTGCGCGACTTCTCGCTCTCGATTCGTGATCGCCTGGTGCACGTCACCATCGTCGCCGACTCGGCGCGCGGCGATCTCCGGCCGTGGGCGTTGAGCGAGCTGCGTTTCGTCGCCAACAACCTGGTGGCCGACGGCGTGTCGTTTCGGGTCGAGAAGAACGACCCGCCCTCACCCAAGCTGCCGCTGCTCACGTTGGACTTTCAGCGGCTCCACGTGACGCACCTGCGCGAAGTGTGGATCGACCGCGTGCACTACACCGGCGACGCAGAGGTCAGCGGCGGGCTGCTCTACGCGCCCTTCCAACGGCTGCGCTTCGACGACGTGCGCTTCGACGACGCCCACTCGACGCTGGTCGCCGTGGAGCCGCACACCGCGACCTTCGAGCGCCTCTCGGCCCGGCTGAACCTGGCGGAGGTCTCGACCGCGCCGTTCACGCTCGCCACGCTCGCCAGCCTCGAAGGCCACCTCGTGGTGCTGGGCACCACCGAGCCGGGCTTCCTGAACGCCTACCTCGGCAACATCGCCGGCGTGCCGCACCTCGGCCTGCTCGGAGACGAAGGCACGCTCGATCTCCTCATCGACGTCGAGCGCGGCCAGGTCCGCGACGGCAGCCGGCTCTCGTACCGCTCGAAGAAGGCCGGCGTGCACCTGCCGTGGCTCGACGCGGTGGGCGATCTCTCGGTCGAGGCCACCACCTCGAAGCACCGGGTGGCGATGAACGTGACGGTGAAGGACCCGGTGCTCGAGCGCGGCGCCTTCACCGCGCGCGCCCAGGCGGTCACGCTCGACGCGGCCAGCGACGCCGACCTCACGCGCACGCCCGCCATCGACGCCACGCTCTCGCTCTCGCGCGCCAACGTCACCGACCTGCGCGCCATCGACGCGCTGCTGCCGCCGGGCCCCGCGCTGCGCCTGGCGAAGGGCCACGGGCGCCTCGACGCGAAGGCCTGGCTGCTGGCCGACCCGCCCCGCGCGCACGGGGAGATCGTGCTCACCGCCGACGACGTGGTGGTGAAGAACCGCGCGGCCACCATCGCCGGGCGGCTGAAGTTGACGGTGCGCCTGAGGAGCTACGACTTTGAGCGCAACGTGCTCGACCTCTCGGGCTCGACGCTCGACATCGACGACGCCACGGTGAGCGCCGGCGCGGCGAGCTGGCAGCGGCAGTGGCTGCACGTGCGGCTGCAGCCCTGCCGCATCGCCCCCGACGGCCCGCTGCTGTGGGCGACCGGGCTCGAGCTGGGCGCGGCGAACCTGCAGCCGCTGTTCGCGTTGATCGCCGCCAACGTCGAGGTCTCGAAGATCATCGGCGCGCTCACCGACTCACCCAACGTGCACTTCGGCACCGACCTCGAGCTGCGCGCGGCCGAGGTGAAGTTCGCGAACCTCAAGCTCACCACCCAGAGCGTGCGCCTCGAGGGGGCGCTGACGCTCAAGCCGAGCCTCGACGTGCCGCCGCGCTTCGAGCCCTGGGGCGGCGTGGTGCTGCACGTCACCCCCTTCGACCTCGGCGTGCAGTTCGCAGGTAGGCGCGTGTCGGTGGTTTCACCCAGCGTGGTGACACAGCGCAAATGACTCCCGAGTCGATTTCACCCCGCTACACTCCGCGCACCAAGCCGTCGGGGTACGAAGGGGAGACGCGATGTCCGAGGGGTCGTTGCCGCAGCGGGTGAAGCTTTTCTACGAGCGCATTTCCGTCGAGCGAGACGCCGCGTTGGAGGAGCTGCCGAAGCTCTACGCCGCCGACGTTCGCTTCATCAACCCGGTCGTCGATGAGACCGGCATCGAGAAGTTCACCGAGTATTGGAAGAAGGCGCTGCGCCAGTACAAGACGTTCGAGTTCAAGAACGTCGAGGTCACCGGCACCGACGAGTTCTTCAGCATGGCCTACTCGATGAACGTGAAGTTCGCGTTCGGGCCGGTGTTCACCACCGACATGTCGACCGAGTGCCACGCGAAGGACGGCAGGGTCGTCGTCTGCAAGGACTTCTTCGATCCGCTGGGCACGCTCGTCTCGCCCTTCCCTCCCTTCAGCTGGGTCTACAAAAAAGTCTTCGGACTCCTGGTGGCCTGACATGACCCTTCAACGTTCGTCTGACGGTTGCCACCACCCGGCCACCGAGTCCGAGCTGTGTGAGTTGATCGCGTTCGCCCGCAAGACGGGCAAGCAGCTGCGCGTGATGGGCAGCACCCACTCGGTGTGGAAGGCGATCGTCACCGACCACTTCGCCGGCGCGGCGACGCCCGAGAACGAAGTGACGGTGGTGCTCGATCGCTACACCAGGGTCTTCGAGGCGAAGGACGACCCGAAGCACCCGGGCAGCAAGCTGGTCGAGGTGCAGGCCGGCTGTCACGTCGGCCTCTCGCCCACGCGGCCGGTGCAGGCGCGCATCATCGAACGGCCGCACGACAGCGACATCCGCCAGCCGTCGCCGTGGCACGAGGGCAGCTGGGAGGCGAGCCTCACCTCGACGCTCCACCACCGCGACGGCCTGGCGCTGCCCGACCTCGGCGGCATCTCGCACCAGACCATCGCCGGCTTCATCTCCACCGGCTCTGCGGGCGGCACGGTGAAGTGGTCGGTGCACGAGGCGATCGTCGCGCTGCGCGTCATCGACGGCGAAGGCCACGTGAAGGAGCTCACCCGCGACAGCACCGGCGAAGACGGCGAGTGGTTCCGCTCGGCGGGCATCGGGCTCGGGCTGTGCGGGGTGATCAGCACCGTCACCTTCCGCTGCATTCCCACGTTCGACATCAGCGGGTCCGAGACGATCAGCGCGACGATGCAGTCGGACGATCTCGACTTCTATTCGAACCGCAAGGGCAGCGGCCTGCCGACGCTCGAGCAGTTCCTCGTGGAGACCGACTACTGCCGGCTGATGTGGTGGCCGCAGAAGGACTTCGATCGCCTCGTGGTGTGGCAGGCGCAGCGTGAGCCGTTCGACCCCAGGCGGGAGCTCAAGCCGTACCACGAGATCGCCCACTTCCCGGTGCTGTCGCAGGTCGCCGCGTCGGTGGTCTACACCGTGCTCGGTCACCTCGATGAGCCGGAGGCGGCGGTCGAGCACCTGCGCTTCCTGCGCAAGAGCGTGACGACGGTCGACGTGAAGGGCGTGGGCGACTGGCTGCGCAAGTGGTTCGCGCCTCCGGTCGACCCCTCGTTCCCCACCGAGCCGCAGAAGCTCTTCCCGTGGATCACCGCGCTCATCGAGCAGCTCCGCGGCGAGCGCCACGGGCCGGTGACGCTGGGCGCCGCGTGGATCCTGGTGGTGGAGTTCCTCGTCACCGCCACCGACGACGTGCTCGCCTTCGCGCTCAAGCTCCCCATTCTGCGCGAGCTGTTCAAGCGGCTGGGCACGCTGGTGCCGGAGCACATCGACACCGTGCTCGGCCTCTTCGTCAGCACCGGCACCAACGGCGCCCCGGCGACGCAGACCTTCTGCGATCGCGGCTTCATGGGCCTGCCGATGGACAACCAGATGGACGACCTGCTGATGCCCACCTGGTTCACCGAGATCTGGGTGCCCTTCACGCCGGGCGACGGGCGCGTCGAGCAGACCATCGCGCTGCTGCGCAAACACTTCGACGCCGACGGCACCGCGGCAGGGGCCTACGCCGCGACCGGCGCCTTCAGCTTCGAGCTCTACGTGGGCAAGCGCGACGACACGTTCTACTTGAGCGCCGCCACCGGCTCGCACGTGTTCCGCGTCGACGTCTTCTGGTTCGGCAAGAACGCCGGCGACCCGGTCACCGGCTTCTACCGCCAGTTCTGGGACCTGCTCGAGCCGCTCGGCTACCGGCTGCACTGGGGCAAATTTCTCCCCACGCCTGATCAGAATGATCCAGGAAAGATGACGAAGTCGTACCCCTCGTGGGACAAGTGGAAGCAGACCCGGGCGCGCGTAGACCCGGGCAACGTCTTCCTCACCAAGTACTGGAAGCAACATCTGGGGTTGTGAATGAGCAGCAAGGCGGAACGACTGTGGTTCAGCACCGTGATCGACGCGGTGTTCATCAAGGGGCTGGGCGACAAGCTCACCCCCGCGCTCAAGGCTGACATCAAGGCCGTGGGCATCGACCTCGACAAGATGCAGCCGGCCTACCCCATCGAGGTGGTGATGAAGGCGTTCCGCGTGCTGATCAAACAGCAATACGCGGGCATGACCGAAGAGGAGGCCTTTCATCAGCTCGGCCTCTCGTCGATGCGCGGCTACACCGAGACGCTGCTGGGCAAGGCGCTGATCCAGATCCTCAAGTTGATCGGCGTGCGGCGCTCGCTGCTGCGCATGCACACCAGCATGCGCTCGGGGAACAACTACCTCGAGACCTTCTCGACCGTGGTGGCCTCGAACTGCATCGAGCTGAAGTTCAGCGACGTCAGCGGCATCCCCAGCTTCTACCAGGGCATCCTCGAGGAAGGCGGGCGCATGGCCCACGCCAAGAACCTCAAGGTGACCACCGCCGCCGAGGAACCGCCGGGCCACACCTTCCGCGTCGAGTGGGACGAGTAGCCCCTATGCTTCGCGGCCATGGCCGCCTGCCTCACCGACGCCGAGCTCTCCGCGCTCACGCTCGAGACCGGTCCTTCCCCGCTTCAGCCCGCGCAGCAGGAACACCTCCTCGGGTGTGAGGGCTGCCGCGCGCGGCTGCTCGACGCCTTCCGGCACAACGCGCGCGTCACCGACCCGGGCGGCGCGCGCGGCCGCTCGCTCGACGAGACCGCGCCCTCGACCCCGTCGGACAAAGACTCGCTCGACGAAGACGTGCCACTGTCGATGGGCCGCTACGTGCTCCACGAGAAGGACGGCGTGCCCGAGCTGCTGGGGCGCGGTGGCTACGGCAAGGTGCTGCTCGCGCGCGACGTGGCGGTGGGGCGCGACGTGGCGCTCAAGTGCCTGCGCAGCGGAGTGCTGAACTCACCGAAGCGGGCGCAGGTCGAGGCGCGGCTGCTGCGAGAAGCGCGCGTGGTCGGTCAGCTCGAGCACCCGGCCATCGTGCCGCTGTACGACGTGGGGCGAACGCCCGAGGGCCGGCTGTTCTACACCATGCGTCGCATTCGCGGCCGCACGCTGGCCGAGGTGGTGGCGGCCAGCCCCGACTTCGCGGCGCGGCTGCGGTTGTTGCCGCACGTGCTGACCGCCTGCCACGCCATCGCCTACGCCCACAGCCGCGGCGTCATCCACCGCGATCTCAAGCCGCAGAACGTGATGGTCGATCGCTTCGGGCAGACCGCGGTCATCGACTGGGGCCTCGCCGCGACGCGGGGCGCCGAACACCCCGATGAGCCCGACGCCTCTGACGCGGCGCTGCGGCTCATGGGCCGGCAAGACACGCTGTCCGACGGCAAGGGGCGCGTGGGCACCCCGGCGTACATGAGCCCGGAACAGCTCACCGGCGTGCGCGGGTTGATCGACGAGAAGTCCGACGTGTGGGGGCTGGGCGCGATGTTGTTCGAGGTGCTCACCGGCCGCAGCCCGCGCGATCGAGGGCCGCTGCACCAGCCGCCCCCCGCGGTGCGCACCCTGGTGCCGGAGTGCCCCACCGATCTCGCCGCGCTGTGTGACAAGGCGCTCGCCGAGGCGCGCGAGGCTCGCTACCCGAGCGCCGAGGCGCTGGCGGAAGATCTCGACGCCTGGCTGCACGGCCGCGAGGTGAAGGCCCACGTGTACCGGCCCCGGGAGCTGATCAAACGCTTCGTCACCGAGCACCGGGTGGCGCTGACGGTGGGGCTGGTGTCGCTGCTCACGCTGGTGGTGCTCTCGGCGACCGCCTTCGTGCGCGTGCGCGAGGAGCGCAACCGCGCGCGCGACTTCGGCCTCTCGATGCTCAGCGACGTGTTGCCGCGCGTGACGTCACTGGGCGACACCGCCTTCCTCAGCCGCTTCACCGGCCGCGTGCAGGAATGGCTCGACGTCGCCGGCTCGGGCAGCGACGACCCGTCAGTGGGCCGCGCGTGGATGCGGCTCGCCTTCGCCGCCGAGGCCGCCGACGACGAGCGCACCGCGCGCCGCTTCGCCGAGCGGTGCCTGTTGCTCGCGCGCGGGCTGCCTGACGGGCGCGATCGCTACGGGCTGGAGCAGGCCTGCGAGGCGTTGCTGCTGAGCACCAACTGGTCGGTCCCGGCCGCGGAGCGGGGCGACTCCATCGAGCAGGTGTGGAAGCGCCCGCCCCCGCCCGGCGCCGACGACGACGTCTTCACCCTCGAGGCCCGCTCGAGCGTGGCGACGCGCCGCTTCCTCGACGCCAACGTCAACGGCCAGCTCGATCGCGAACAGTCGGCCAGCGCCGACTCGGTGTGGCTGGCGCGGCGCTGGCTGGCGTTGTCACCCGCGGACCCGCTCGCGCGGCTGGCGCTGGGTGACGCGCTCGAGGCCGAGGCCATCGCCCGCACCAACCGGCACGACACCAGCGGCGCGCTGCGGGCCTCGGGCGAGTCGCTGAAGGAGGCCCGCACCCTGCTGAACATGATGCGCACCGAGCAGGCCCTCATTCGGCTCAGCCACGCGCTGTTGATCGAGGTCAGCACCCGGCGCTGGTACCTGCCCGCCGACGAAGCCCGGGCGGCGCTCGAGCGCGAGGCCCGCGCCGTGTTCGACGCCCTGCTGGTGCTCTCGCCGCGGTCGAGCATCGTGCTCGGCAACCTGCTCCAGCTGCTGCTCGAGACGGCGCAGCTCGAGGGGCTGGGCACGGTGCTCGAGCAGATCGACCCGGCGCGCATGCCGCCCGACGGGCGTGGCCTGTGGAGCTACGCCATGGTGGCCGCCGGCCGCTCGCGGGTGTTGCTCGACCAGTACGGCACCGTCGATCGCGACTCGACGGGCATCGACGCGTGGCTCGGCCTCTCGCTCGCCGCGGCCACCACCGGGGCGCACCAGCAGGCCGCCGCGTGGGCGCGCATCGCCGCGCAGCAGACCACCGCCAGCCAGTGGGGCATCGACGGCATGCACCGCTGGGCCGCCAGCCAGGTGGGCCCCGAAGGGGAGCTGATCAAAGCCCTCGACGCGGCGATGGGCAGCGCGCTGCGACGCGGCGATGATCAAGCCATGCGCGACGCCATCACCACCTTCGCCGACGGACTCGAGAGGCTCACCCCATGACCCTGGCCACCGACGTGTTGTCCCGCCTCGAGCAGCGCTACCCCGGCGCGAAGTACGAGCTGAACTGGGAGAACCCGTACCAGTTGTTGATCGCCACCATCCTCGCGGCGCAGGCGACTGACGAGCGGGTCAACCAGGTGACGCCGGTGTTGTTCGGCAAGTGGCCGACCCCGCAGGCGATGGTGCAGGCCGATCAAACCGAGCTCGAGACGGTGCTCACGCCGACCGGCTTCTTCCGGCGCAAGGCGAAGGCGGTGAAGGCCGCGTCGCAGGGGCTGATCGACCTCTTCCACGGCGAGGTGCCGAAGACGGTCGACGAGCTGGTGCAGCTCAGCGGCGTGGCGCGCAAGACGGCGAACGTGGTGCTCAACACCGCCTTCGACATTCCTTCCGGCATCATCGTCGACACCCACGTCGCGCGCGTCAGCCGGCGGCTGGGCCTCACCGAGCTCGAAGACCCCGACGCCATCGAACAAGACCTGATGAAGCTGGTGCCGCAGCCGAGCTGGACCTTCTTCGGCCCGTCGATGGTGCTGCTGGGCCGCTACACCTGCACCTCGCGCCAGGCGAAGTGCAGCGAGTGCGTGATGAACGACGTCTGCGCGAAGCGGTTTCTCCCGACGGAGAAATGAACGCTACGCTGCGCGCATGCTCTGGCTCGCGTTGGTGAGCGTCCTCGCTCAGACAGGTCCGAAGTGTGTCACCACCGGCGGCACCCGCACGTGCGGGTACGAGTGCGTGGAGAACGGCAGCACCGCCGCCTGCGCGCAGACCCCGCAGGGCGTGTGCACCAAAAACGTGAGCGGGGTGACGTGCTTCGACCCGCCGCTGTGGCTCTCGGCGCTCAACCTCGGCGGGCTGCCGAAGCCGACCTGCGTGACCGACGGCGGGAACCTGGCGTGCGGCTACGACTGCAAGCGGGAAGGCGGCCGGGTGGCGTGCGCCCAGACGCCGAAGGGCCTGTGCACCATCGCCTACGGCAAGGTGACCTGCGTCGATCCGCCGGCGGTGGCGTACGCGGTGTTCGGGGCCGACGTGCCCGCGCCGAGCTGCAAGCAGCAGGACGGGCTCATCGCGTGCGGCTACCAATGCAGCAGCGGCAACGGCCAGGTGCAGTGCGCGAAGTCTCCCTTCGGCGTGTGCGCCGAGAACGGCACCGCGCCGACGTGCTTCGACCCGAGCAGCGCCGTCATCTGCGCGAAGGGCAAGGCGACGCCGAAGCCGCAGTGCGTGACGGCGTCGGGGCGCGTGGTGTGCGGCTACAACTGCAAGGTGGCCGGCGCGGAGGTGGCGTGCGCACAGACCCCCGACGGCACGTGCGACACCAACGGACCGGGCAAGCCGACGTGCTTCGACCCGCCGGTGCGCGGTGGCTCGGCGGCGTGTCTCGAAGCGGCCGCGGGCCGGTGAGATGGACGGCTCGATGCGCGGCACCTCCCGTCACGTCGATCTCGAGGCTGAGGCCGATCTCCAGCGCTGCGGGGCCCTGAAGGACTTCTGGTACGTCGCCTGTCTGTCGAGCGAGCTGAAGGAGAAGCAGCTCCTCTCCCGCACCATCCTCGGCACGCCGCTGGTGGTGTTCCGCGACGCGAAGGGGCAACCGGCGGCGCTGCTCGATCGCTGCCTGCACCGCAACGCGCGGCTCTCGGCGGGCGACTGCTTCGAGGGCAAGGTCGGCTGCCCGTACCATGGCTGGGTGTACGACGCGTCCGGCGCGTGCGTGGAGATCCCCTCGCTCGGCCCTTCACAACAGGGCGCGCTGCTCGACGCCGAAGGTCACGCGAAGGCGGGGCTCAAGCTGCGCCCGTCCGACGTGGGCCGCGTGCCGTCGTTCGCCACGCGCGAGCAGGACGGGCTGGTGTTCGTCTTCATGGGCGGCGACGTCAACCGCCAGCGGCGCGAGCCGTTCCGCGTGCCGAAGTGGAACGAGCCGGGCTGGACCGTCTACTTCATGGTGACGCGCTTCCCGAACGGGGTGACCAACCTCGTCGAGAACTTCATGGACGTGCCGCACACGGTGTTCGTGCACAAGGGCTGGTTCCGCAACCGCAAGGTGCGCGAGGTGCCGGCCACGGTGACGCGGCGCAACGGCGAGGTGCTCGTCACCTACGAGCAGCAGCAAGACGAGCTCACCGGCGCGGGCTTCTTGATGAACCCCACCGGCGAGCCGATGACGCACACCGACCACTTCTTCATGCCCAACGTCACGCGCGTCGACTACCTGTGGGGCGCGCGCAGCGGGTACGTCATCTCGAGCCAGGTGACGCCCATCGGCCCGCTCGAGTCGGAGGTGTACACGTCGATCTCCTACCGGCTCCCGATGGACCTGCCAGGCAACGTCGTGGCACGCGGGCTGCGCAGATTCATGAAGTGGTACACGACGCAGGTCATCGGCCAGGACGTCGACATCATGCGCGTGCAGAACGAGGGCTTCACGCGCGCCAAGCGGGGGCTGGAGTTCACCAGCACCGAAGCCGACCTGCTGCACGCCGACATCGAAGAGGTGCGCGGCTGGCTGCGCGAGGGCGGTGAAGGTCCCGGCCCCGAAGACGCGAGCCGGCGCATCTCTTTCTGGATCTGAGGAGCTCGATGTTCTTTCGCGGCCCCGACGGGGGGGAGGTCGACTTCTCGCTGAACATCACGCGCGAGGATCTCGACGTGTTGATCGCCTGCGTGGGCCAGCAGGTCGGCGAGACGCGCGCGTGGTCGCTGTCGGAGCACCTCGGTGCGCCGCGCGGCGATGGGCGCGTGGTGCAGGCCCCGCTCGTCGCGTTGCTGGCGCGGGTGCCCGAGGAGAAGGTCGGCCCCTCGGTCTTCGCGTGGTTCAAGACGTTCGGCGGCATGCCCTCGACCGACGCGAAAGAAGCGCTCGGAGCGCTGGTCGCGTTGTGCCGGCGCGGCGGGCCGATCGACTTCGTCGAGCGCTGATCAGCGCACCACGCGCACCATCACCTTCCACTGCGTCGCGGGCGCGCACCGTTCCTGCCAGGTGACGACCAGCGCCTCTTCCACGAAGTCGAGGTGCGGGGCGCTCGCCTCGCACAGCGGGTTGGCGTCGAGCATCACCGGGTACGGCGCGCTGAAGCCGGTGCGGGGAGGGCCTCCGAAGTCGACCGCGCCACCGCCGGCGCCGCTCCACACCGACGGGGCGATGGTGCGCAGGCGCACGTCACCGTTGAGGCCGTAGGCAACGTACACGCTGCCGCCCCACGAGGCCGCCGCCCAGCCCGACACCGGCGCGCTGGAGACGGTCTGGCGGCCGCCGCTGTCGAGGCGCTGCAGCACCAGCCCGGTCGGGGTCTCGACGCCCACCAGCACCACGCCGGAGCTCATCGGCACCAACCGCAGGGCGAGCACGTCGGTCAGCGCGGTGCCGCTGGCGACGGTGGACCAGGTGAGGTCGGCGGGGTTGCGCTTGCGCACCAGCAGCTGCCGCGTGGGCCCGACGGCCATGGCGACGTACTCGTCGGCGTGCGCCACCAGCGCGACGCTGGTGAGCCCGGTGGCGACGAGATCGACGGGCGTGAAGGCGCCCGTGGCGGGCGACCAGGTGTCGATGAAGAGCTGGCCCGAGGCGGTGTCGAAGCGCGCCGCGCGCAGCGTCGTGCCCCATACGCCGGGCGCGCCGACGAGGCCGGGCCAGGCCGACCACGTGCCGGTCGCGCCGCGCCGCGCGGCCAGCGGGGCGAGGCCACCGTCGGTCGAGGTGGCGACGATGAGCTCGGCGCCCCCGAAGGACGTGCGATCGGCGGAAGCGGGCGCGGCGCCGGGCGTGAGGTCGAGCGCCTGCGAGGTCGAGGTGAGCGGGCACGCGGTCGGATCGCACGTCGGCCGCTGCGAGAGATCGAGCCCCGCGAAGCGCACCAGCGCGCCGGGCTGGGTCGCCACCAGCTCGAAGCCGGTGGGCGCGCCGGGCGTGACGCCGTTGAGCTCCTGCACGTCGCGGTGCATCTGGCTGAGCGTCGCCACCACCGGGCGCGGATCATCGAAGCTGGTCGCCGACTCGTACGGCCCCGTCCACACCGTCTGCACGGGGATGGTGGCGGCCGGCCCAAACGAGAGGTTGGTCGAGGTGTTGACCGGCGAGGCGAGATCGCTGAGGTCGACCTCGAACGAGGTGTACGTCGCGCCCTCCGAGTACACGCCGTACTGCGTGCCGGCGGCCAGCGAGCGACCGATGATGCGCACGCCGACGCCGTAGGCCTGGTTGGGCGAGGTGCTGGTGAGCGCCGATGAGAGCCCTTCGGACGCGGTGATGAAGAAGCCGAAGCGGCTCAGGCGGGTCGCCTCGACGTTCGAGCTGACGACGGTGGGCGGCGCGGCGTCGCGGAGGAAGACGTTCACCGTGCCGCTGAGCGTCGGCGGGTCGAGCGGCGGCTGGCCGGTCGCGGTGAGCTGGCAGGTCACGGTGCGCGTGGGCCCGGCGATCACCGGCGCCACGAAGCGGGGCGTCAGCGTGTCGCCCGCGATGAGGGCGATCGACGGCGGGCACGACCAGCTCACGGTGTACTGCGGCGAAGGCACCAGCGGCGCGCTGACGCTGGCCGAGAGCTGCACCTGCGGGGGAATCGCGCCCACCGCCACGTTCTGCGGCGGCCCGGCGTCGAGGGTCCAGTTGTTCGGGTTGATGGCGCGCACGGTGTAGTACTGCGTGAAGGCGTTCGAGCGCGCGCCGACCGCGTTGGTGACGGTGAGCGTGACGCCGCCGAGCTGATCAGGGGCGTTCGCGGCGACCACCGGGGCCTGCCACTGCGCGGTCGAGCCGCCATCGCTGATCAACGTGCCCGGCGAGCCGGTCGCCAGCGCCCACGCGTAGCCGACGAGGGCCACGCTCGCGTCGTCGTACGAGGTGGACGTCAGCGTCACCACCTGCGCGCTGCCCACCAGTCCGCTGTCGGGGCTGAAGCGCGCGACCGGCGGCACGCCGATGCCCACGCGCAGGCGCGCCGGGAGGCTGAGCGCGCCGACGCGATCTTCGACGGTGAGCTCGAACTCCACGACGGTGCCGGCGGCGGGCGCAGTGAAGCGCGGGCTGTGCGCCAGCGCCGAGTCGTTGAGGTTGAGCGTGACGGCCGTGCCGCCCACCTGACGCCAGCGGTACACGAGCGGGAAGTCGCCGGTGCTGCTCATGCCGGAGAGCGTGACCTGCGAGCCGGGCGCGGCCACCGCGGGTCCGGTCGCGACGGCGATCGGCAATGGCCCACCCGCGTCGGGGCTGCCCGCATCGACACTCCCCGCGTCCGGAGTTCCTGCATCGGTGGAGCCCGCGTCCGGCGTCCCCGCGTCGGGCGTTCCCGCATCGGTAAGCCCGGCGTCGTCCGCGCCCGCGTCAGGCAGCTCGACGCCCGCGTCCACCACGCCACCATCGGGCGCGACGAACACGTCCGGGCCGGTGAGCGATGCGGGCCGAGAAGTGCCCTCGAGCAGCGTCATCGTGCCGAGGTCCGTCGTGCCCGGCGGGAGCAGCACGTTGTAGAGCGCGATGGTCAACGAGCCCTCGCGCTCGAAGGCGAACGCGTAGACGCCGGACGTCAGCGCCGTGCGCTCGAAGGTCCCGTCGGCGGCGACGCTCAGCGGTGACTCGACGCCCAGGGTGCGAAAGCGAGCGCGCACGTCCGAAGCGGGCGCGTCGTTGGTCGTCACCAGCCGCCCGCGCACCGTCGCCGGGCCGTCGGTGGTGGCCGCGAGGTGCACCGTGGGGAGCGCCTTCTCGTCGCCGGGCTCGAGCGCGGTGGTGCGGCTCTCGGGCTCGAAGCCGTGCTCGAAGAAGGCGATCTCCACCGGGCCTTCCGGGAGCCCGGGGAGGCGGTAGCTGCCGTCGTCGGCGGTGTACGTGCTCCACGGCGCGCCGGGCACGAAGACGGTGATGCCCGACAGGCCGCTCGCCCCGCGCCCCTGGAGCCGCACCACGCCGTGGACCTCGGCGTTGCGCGAGAGCACCACGTCGCCGAGCAGCACGTCGCGGCCGAAGCCCGCTCCGAGCGCCGAGAGATCGAGCAGGCGCTGGCGATCGGCCTGCCCGTCCCCGTCGAGGTCGAGGGTGATCAACAGCGAGCCCTTCGCCTGGAGAATGCCGGGGAGGAAGAAGCGCCCTTCTTCCTGGGTGAGCGTCGAGGCGCCCGTGCCCAGCACCGTCACCTGCGCCCCGACCGCGGCGACCTGCTCGAGCCGACCGGGCACCGCGTACACCACGCGTCCCTGCAGCGAGCCGGGCCCCGGCGAGGGAGGCACCTCGAGGTTTCGACAGCCAACGGCGAAGACGGCGACCGCGATGCACGACCAGAGCCGCGCGACGACTGAGCTCGACATGGTTGGACCCCCCAGGAAACGAGGGGTGACCCTGCCAGACCCGAGGTCAGCTGGCGAGCAGCCGCACGTGGCCGTTCTGACAGACCAGCGAGCCGTCACCGGTCTCCTTCATGGTGCGGCCGCACGCGCGACACGACGGCAGCATGGTGCTGGTGACCACCTTCATCTGCGTGGGCGGCTTCATCGCGACGGGCGCTGGAACCGACACCGGCGTGGCGGGGCTCGCCGACGGCTCGAGCTTCTGCAGCTCGTCCTTCACCTTCGCCAGCAGCTCTCCGCGCACGCCGCCGTACTTCGCGGAGATCTCCTCGAGGCGCTTCATCATCTCTGCAAACTGGGCCTGACGACCCTCTTCGAACGTGGCCATGCGCGTGTCTCCTTTCGCGACGAGACCACAAAGGTGATCCCCGAATTCCCGCCGCGCAAGCCCCCCTCGAGGGCGCTGATCCACCTCGCAGCAGAGCGCGCCTCGTCCCCGCACGTTGCGGGTGGGCCGCTGATCCACGAGCTGCCAGAACGGTGGGCGCTAGAAGGTCACCAGCACGCCGAGCCCCGGCCCCGCGGTGGGGATGACGTGCACCGCGACGCCGGACGACGGCTCGCCGGCGCGGTACTTCTTCCACCCCGAGATGAGCCGCGTGGGCGACGAGAAGATGGTGGCCTCTCCGATGGCCACGCCGATCGCCGCGTTGATGATGCCCGAGGTCCACCGGCCGTAGCCGAGGCCCAGCACCAGGCCGATGCCGACGTTGAAGAGCACGTTGCCGGCGTGAATGAACCAGCGCGTGCCGAGTTCCTCGTGCTCCGCGCCTTCCGCGAGCATGCGCTCTCCGTCGGCGATCAGTTGACAGGTCTCTTCAGGCGTCGCCACCGCTGCGCGCTTCGCGAACGTCGCGCCGCTCGACAGCACCTCGAGCGGGTCGAGCACCGAGAAGGCCACGCCCACCGCCGTCGAGAGCGCGCCCCAGTACCAGTCGGGCTGCTCGTTGGCGGGGAAGAGGCTCATCACGCCGAGCTGCGCGACGGTGAGCAGGCCGTAGGAGCCGCCCCAGATGAGCGTCCACCTCCGCGCGGCCTGCCCTTCTTCGTCGAGCAGCTTCGAGAGATACGACAGTCGCGCTTCGGCGCTCTGCGACGCGACGCCGTACGCGGTCGTGCCTTCGGGCTTCGCACAGTCGATCGCCTGCGCCCGCGTCGCGAGCAACAGCACCACCAGCAGCCATGTCCTCATCACCCCTCCCAGGCGGGGCAGCATGACGCAGCTCAGATAGTTGCGCGCGCTCGTTGAGCGGGGGCACGTCGCTTGGCAGGGTGCGCGCCCCATGAATCGCTCCTGGCTCGCCGTGTTCGGTCTGTTCGTCAGCGCCTGCAACTGTGGCCCGACCTCTTCGAAGGATGCCGGTACCGGTGGAGGCGGTGGGCTCTTCGTCGGCGGCGGCAACGGCAGCGTCGGAGGAGGCGGCGGCGTCGCGATGGGCGGAGGTGGAGGAGGCGGTGGTGCTGCGCTCGACGCGGGTGACGACGCCGGCGTGGTCGACGCGGGCGCGCCCGATGCGGGCCCGATGGACGCGGGGCTCCCCGACGCGGGTGGGCTCACCGCCTGTCAGTTCATTCCGGCGCCCGTCGACGGCACGCGCCACGTCGTCGCCTCGCACCCCTTCCCCGGCGACGGCGGCTCGCGCGACAACCGCTGGGAGGTCTTCTCGCTGTCCCCCACTGGCACGCTCACCGCCACCGGCCAGTTCTTCCGCATGGGGCGCTCGACCGATGGCGCGTCACCGATCGTCTTCACGCCCGACGGTCGCATCGGCCTCGTCGCGCAGGAAGACGGCACCATCGGCGTGTTCCGCTTCGATGAGCAGAACGTCACGGTGGTGCACGACCGCTTCACCGGCAACTTCTCCGCGGGGAAGCTGATCCTCCAGCCGTCGGGCAACCGGCTGTGGGTGCTCGACTTCAACACCCTCAACAACGGCGGCGGCGTGTACACCGTCGACATCGCCTGCGACGGCACGCTCTTCAACGAGCAGTACGTGCTGCCGGGCAACAACGCGTCGGCGGCGGTGCTGTTGCCCAACGCGCAGCAACTGCTCGTCGCGGCGCGCAGCCTGCCTTCGACGCCGATGATGCAGGACCTCCACGTGCTCGACGTGACGCAGAGCCCGGCGGTGGTGCGCAGCAGCACCACTGGCTTCCCCGATCGCGACGCCATCGCGCCGATGCTGGCTGCCTCGCGCGACGAGCGCCTCATCGCCATGCCCGACAACGGGTTCCTCGTCGGCAGCCGCGTCGCCTTCTTCGAGCGCACCGGCACCACGCTCACCGCGAAGCAGGTCATCGCCACCAACAACCCGATGGGGGTGGCCTTCTCGCCCTTCGCCGACGTCGGCCTGGTGGTGAACAGCGACGGCACGGATCACTTCCGCAAGCTGACGTGGGACGCGACGGCGAGCACCTTCACCACCTCGGCGCCGCTGCCCTACGCCTTCGGCCGGCCGCAACTGCCGGGCGCGCCGGTGATGATCACCCGCGGGCAGCTCGAGGGCCGATTGTTGATCGCCGAGCTCGATGCGGTGCGGCAGCTCCAGTTCGAGCGCGACGCGGGCGTGACCGACGTCTCGAAGACGGCCGCCGGCGGCACGGGCAATCTGCAGATCCTCGGCACGCTCGGGGTCTCGCCGTGAGCCGCGCGCTCCTCTTCGCAGCGTTGATGTTCGCCGCCTGTCGCGCGCCGTCTCCGCTGCCGAAGGGAGCGCCGTTCGACTTCGACGCCGCGCCCGGTCCTGCGCCGAGCGCGTTCCATTCCGACGTGGGGCTGTTGAGTGAGTGGAACGACGCGCGCCCCGACTCGCTGCGCGACTTCTGGAGCTCGGGCCAGGAAGGCTCGTTCGCCGGAGTGGACGGAGTGAACATCGTGTACCGCGTTCACCGCGCGCCCAACGCGAAGGCGGCCATCGTGCTGCTGCCGGGACGCACCGAGGCGATCATCAAGTACGCCGAGGTGATTCGCGATCTCGTGAACCAGGGCTACTCGACGTACGCGCTCACGCTGCGGGGACAAGGTGAGGCGGGCCGCATGCTGGCCGACCCCGACAAGGGCTACGTCGCGTGGTTCGACGACTACGTCACCGACACGCACCGCTTCATCACCGAGGTGGTCAAGCCCGAGCAGCCGAAGGTGTTCATGCTCGCGCACTCGCTGGGCGGAGGTGTCGCCACGCTGCTCGTCGACGCGCACCCCGATGACGTGCAAGCGCTGGTGCTCAGCTCGCCGATGCTGGAGATCAACCTCGGCGCCTTTCCCCCGCCGGTGGCCGCGTCGCTCGCCGACGGCCTCTGCAGCGCGACTGACGGCAGCGGGTACGCCATCGGCAGCGGCCCGTACAACGAAGAGACCGACTTCGAGAACAACTCGGTCACCCACTCCGAGCCGCGCTTCAAGTGGAAGGTGCAGCAGCTCAGAGACGACGTCGCCATTCGCGCCGGAGGGCTGACGTGGCGATGGTTGTGCCAGTCGCTCACCGCGTCGAGCCGCGCGCAGGGCCTCGGTCGCTATTCGTCGGTGCCGACGCTGTTGTTCCAGGCGGGCGCCGACACCATCGTGAAGCCCGGCGGCCAGAACACCTACTGCGCCGACGCGCCGCGCTGCACGCTGAGCTCCTTCGAGGGCGCGAAGCACGAGCTGCTGCAGGAACGCGACGACGTGCGCAACCTCGCGCTGAGCCGGGCGGTGAAGTTCTTCGACGCGCAGGTGTCCCCGTGAGCGCACTGGTGTTGCTGCTGGTGCTCGCGCAGTCGCCCGCGCCGTCACCCGACTTCCGGCTCCACGTCGGGGGCCAGGTCGGCTTCCCCTTCCTGCTCGGGGTGAGCACCACCGGCACCTTCTTCCACGAGGGCCGGCCGCGCTTCGACGTCGACGCGACCTGGGAGCCGTCGGTGCAGCTCCAGTCGTACAGCGTCGGCGGCGCGTACCACTTGTTCGATCGCGCCTTCTTCGTCGGTGGCCGCTTCCGTCTGGTGCAGTACCAACCGCCGTGGGCTCGAGGCCCGGTCGAGCTGTTCTTCGCGATGGGCCTCGAGCTCGGCGCGCGGCTGCGCGTGGGGCCGGGTGACAAAGGCGTCGTCACCCTCGCCCTGCACGGCAGCTTCGTTCCCGGGCAGGCCGCGAACCTCTCGACGCTGCTCGGGCTCTCGGCCGGCTTCTCGTGGAGTGTCTTCGAGAAGTGACGGCTACTGCCCGGCGTCGCTGCCGCAGGTGCCGTTGCTGCCCCCGACGCCCGCGGCACACCGCGCGAGGATGCGAGTGCACGGCTCGGAGGTGTCGTTCGCGCACTGCGTGGTGGCGTCAGCGCAGGCCGCGGTGAAGGCCGCCTCGAAGGCCGCGCGTTCGCACGCACGCTCGGTGTCGACGCAGGTGGTGTCGGTCGCGTCGGCCGCCTGACACGCGGTCAGCGCGTCACGGCACGCCTGGATCGCGGCGGGGTCCGGGTGCGGCCCACGTCCGCCGTGGTGACCGTGGCCTTCGGGACGACCGCCATCGGCGTCGCCGGGGGGCGGGCCGCGGTGGTCGCCGTCACCGCGCGGACCTCCGGGAGGAGGGAGCCCACCGTCGGCGTCACGCGGGCCGCCGCGCCCGCCACACATGCCACCGTCACCTTCGGCGTGGCCCGGGCGATCGGGCGGAGGCGGCAGGCAGTCGTGAAGCGCCGCGCGACACGCCGCGAGATCGGCGTTCTCCGCCGCCACGCACGCGTCGTAGGTCGCGCGACACGCCGCAGCGGCCGTGTCGTTCGCGCCGAAGTCGCACTGGGCGACCTCGAGGGCCGCCGCGGTCGAGCTGGTGATGCTGTCGACACCGCAGCCAGCGAGGAACATGCAGGCCGCGGCGAAGAAACTCTGTCTCTGGTTCATGTTGGCTCCTTGGAGAGTCCGTCCACTCTCGAAGGGCTGGTGTCGCGGACTCGTGAAGAGCGATCACTTCACGGGCACGGACCCATCTGACGCGCCATCGGCTGCTCGCTGCGCACCGCCGCGCAAAAATCGAGGCACTCCGTCGGCGCGCCGCAACGCAAGAAGTGGTCGCGGTTCATGCACGCGGTGTCGGGTACCACCCAGCACTGGCCTACCGACACGCGGTTGCACTCGTTGGGGAAGACGAGGCGCGCGCAGTACGCCCCGTCGGGGCACGGTGACGAGACGTCGCACTCACGGGGGACGCAGGCGCCGCGCTCCTGGTTCGCGGGGATGCCCGCGTAGCGACGGAAACAGTCGTTGAGGTACTGCACGCGATCGCAGCCGCACTCGGGGCGGAAGTCGTTGGGGCACGCGTCCATCACCTGCGGCCTCGCGGCGCAGCGGCCCACCGTGTCGGTGCACGCGGTCTTCTCGCAGAACTGGCCGGCGGCGCAGTCGTCGATGGTGCTGCACGGCGTGCCCGTCTGCGCAGGGAGATCGCCCGCGTCGGCGACGTTGACCACCAGCAGGTCCACCGGGCCGCAGGACCACATCAGCAGCGCGCACCACCCCAGCACTCGCCTCATCGTCGCGCTCCGCTGATCAGATCGAACGAGAACCCGAGCTGCAGCGAGGGGCGCACCGTCCACGGCTCGAGCAACGTCACCGGCTCTCCCCCGAGGCGTGCGCGGTAACGACGCTTCGCCGGGTCGAAGTCCACCACGGCGCGGAGGAAGATCGCGCTCGACTCCGACGGCCGCACCCGCACGCCCAGCGCCGCGGAGAGAAACGGCGCGACGTCGGTGCGATCTTCAAACGAGCCCGCCGGCAGCTCGGTCGCGCTGGTGTCGGCGAGCAGCACGTCGAGACCACCGCCCACCCCGGCTTCGAGCTCGAACACGCCCAGCTCGCGCTTGAGCCCGGGGAGCAACCGGAAGCTCAGCGTCTGCACCTGCAGGTTCACCAGCGTCGACGAGCGGCTCACCGGGCCCTGGTACGCGACGAGCAACGACGCCGACGGCCGCCACGCACCGAGCGCGAGGTTGGCGTGCAGCTCGGCGCCGCCGCCGAAGACGAACGGCGAGCGCTCATCGAACGAGCGGCCCTGCACGAAGGCGGCGAGGCCCAGCTCCACCGTCGAGGGCGGAGGCGGCGCGGGCTGCTTCACCACTTCCTCAGCGGCGGTCAGCGGCGGCGCGCTCAACGGCTCGCGCTGGTGCTCTTCGATCGACAGCTCGCGCACGCCGGCCTGCGCGACGAGCGCCGCCGACTCGAGCACCAGCAGCGGCGCGCCCGCACGAGGGAGCAGCTTCTTGCGAGCCAGCGCACCGTTGCCACGAAACACCTCGACGACGCAGACCTCGTCGGTCCACACCACGCGCACGCGAGCGAAGGACGGCAGTTGCTCGGGCGGCGGGAGCGGGTTCATCAGCTCGAGCTCGAGCGCCATCGGCTTGAGCCAGTCTTCGAGCGACACCCGCAGCGCGTCGACGTCGGCAGGAGACCCGACGGCTTCGAGCAGCACGAGCTTCGGCGGCTCGGGCGCGGTCGCAGACAACAGCACCACCAGCGGCAGGAGCGCGCTCACCTTACGGAGCCAGCGCCTCCAGGCGGGCGCGGGCGCGCGGGGCGTAGACACCGGTGGGGTAGTCACGCAGCACAGCTTCCCACGCCCGACGTTCAGCGTCCGCGCGGCCGAGCGCCTGCAGCGCCATCGCGCGCGCGCCTTCGACGTCTTCACGCAGCACCTGGTCATGCGACGCGAGGTACGCCTCGAACGACTCGAGCGCCGACGCCGCTTCACCGCGGTCGAGCAGCAGCCGGCCGAGCTCGGCGTGCGCCAGCGCAGCTTCAGGGGCGTTGGGGAACCGCGCGACCACCACCCGGAAGTCACGGATCGCCGCGCCGGTGTTGCCCTGCACGCGCGCGCGCTGGGCGTTGCTGAAGAGGAGGAGCGCGTCGGGCTCGGGCAGCTCCGGCGTGGGCTCGACCTCGCGAGGCGCAACCGGCAGCGGAGCCGGAGCAGAGGGCGTGACGCGCGGCCGGGGGACGACGACCGTGACCGGCGCAGGAGACACCGGCGCTTCGATGACGGGCGGCTCGACCTTCGGTTCGGGTGCAGGTGCAAGCGCGGGTGCCGCGCGCTTCGGAGCCGGCGTCGGCTGCGGCGCGGGCGCGTCGGGCCGGGTGGTGAGCTGGGTGATCAGCCGCGGCAGCACGCCGGTGAACTGCGCGACGGCGGCGAACGAGGCGAAGCCCATCGTGGCGATGGCGGCCACCAGCAACGGCCCCATCCGTCGGCGACGAGGTGGCCCCTGCTGCGCGGCCGGCTGCAGCGCTGACTGCGCGCCTGACAACGCGCGCGCGACGAGGTCGTCGAGATCGTCCGCGGAGCCCGCGACCGCGTCGAAGTCAGCGCGCACCATGCGCTCGAAGCGGCAGGTCGCGCACGAGGCGAGGTGCGCGTCGATGCGCGAGAGCTCGTCGGGCGAGGCGAGGCCCCTCGACGCCTTGTCGAAGAGCTCTTCAGGGTGAAGGTCGAGCGTCTCCATCACTCCACCTCCAGGGCGGCGAGCAGCTTCGGGTCGGCCTCGATGCGCTTCTTGAGCGCGGTCTTCGCGAGGCGTACGCGGCTGCGGACGGTGTTGAGGGGAACTCCGGTCGCTTCGGCGACCTCTTCCAACGAGAAGCCGAGCACCACGCGCAGCGCGAGGGTCTCGGCCTGCTCTTCCGGCAGCGTCTGGAGCAGCCCGCGCACCGCCGTACGGCGTCGCTCGGCTTCGAAGGCCTCGGCCTGCGACGGGTCGACCGCGAAGGCGTCAGGGTCGATGGCGTCGTCGACGCGATCTCCGCGCACGTGCGAGCGACGGCGGGCCGCGAGGGCAGTGCGCGTCACGATGCGCGACGAGAAGTGCGCGATCGAACACTCGCCGCGAAACGCGGGCAGCGCCTGCACCAGACCGATGAGCGACTGCTGCACCACGTCGTCGACGTCAGCGTGGGTCGAGCCGAGCAGTGAACGCGCCGCGCGGATCATCGAGGGCGCGAGCTGCTTGAGGAGCTGCCCGATCGCCGCCGTGTCGCCACGCACCGCCCGGTCCACCAGGGTCTCGGTCGAAGGCACTGCGCGGAGCGTCGGCGTCGTCACGGAGAACAGGTAGCAGCGAGCGGGCGGGAGCGATCACTCCCGCCTGTCGATTTCGGAGGGTGTCAGAAACGACCGCAACATCAACGACTTGCAGTCGTCAGTGGGTACCGCCGGCCAATCGACACTATATATATGGAGCGTCGCGGTCGCCCCCCGCGTGCCCACCACCAAAACCTCATGACGCTCCTCCGGACGCTGGTCCTGTCGTGTTCGTTGTCATTGCTCCTCGGGTGCACCGAACGGCCGACGGCCGCGGCCGAGCTCGAGAGCCACTTTCCTCACCTCGCGTCGCGCATCTTGAAACCGGCGCCGTCACGGGCGGCGTTGGCGGTCGAGTTGCCGGAGCTCGCGTCGCAGCCGGTGCGCTTCAAGCTCGGCCACTTCGGCTTCGAGCTGCGCGAGCTCGAGCTCACCGGCGTCGCGGCGCGCGCTCACGCGGCGACCACGTACTACGGTCGTGCAGGCCGCTCGTACTGGACCACCACGCCCGAGGGGCATGAGGAGTGGATCGAGCGCTTCGACGCTGGAGACGGGCCGATCGCCGAGTGGGAGCTCACCGGCGCGCGCTTCGAAGCGGTGGACGGTGCCGTGATGGTCGTCGATGACAATGGGGTCGGCGTGGTGCGCGTGACGGCTCCGGCGGCGTGGAGCGCTGATGGCACCGCCGGCCGCGCGTGGCTGCGCGTCGAGGGGCAACGGCTGGCGCTGTACACCGACCTGCGGGGGCACGTGCTGGTCGACCCGTTGTGGGCGGCGACCAGTCCGCTGCCGACGGGCGTGTCGCGGCCGTCGGTGACGCTGCTGCTCGATGGGACGATCCTCGTCGCGGGCGGACAGGTGACTGGTGATTCTACGGCCGCAGCGGCCCGCTACGATCCGACCACGGGCACGTGGACGAGCGTGCCGATGAACGTCGCTCGACAGACGCACACCGCCACGCTGCTCAAGACCGGGCAGGTGCTGGTGACCGGCGGCTTCGGTGCGGGCACCACTACCGCTACGTGCGAGCTGTTCAACCCGGCGACCAACATGTGGACCCTGTTGCCCGCGTCGGGAAACATGACCTCGCCTCGCAACAACCACACGGCGACGTTGCTCGCGAACGGGAAGGTGTTGGTGGCGGGTGGCTCGGACACGGGGCCCGCCTTCAACACCGCGGAGCTGTTTGACCCGTCGACGCGCACGTGGACTGCGACTGGGGTGATGACCACGGCTCGATACGGCCATCGAACCGTGCGCCTTCAGGACGGCACGGTGCTGGCCATCTCGGGCACCGCTCCTCAATTCGTCCCTGCCTTGAGGACGAGCGTCGATCGCTACAACCCGACAACCGGCATGTGGACGGCGACTGGTCCGGTCACCACCGCGCGCACTGACTTCACGGCGACGGTGCTTCCAACGGGAGAGGTTCTGATCGCAGGTGGCGACACGGGCACAGCCACCAACTCATGCGAGCGCTTCAACCCTTCGACGGGAGTATGGAGCGCCACGGGCTCGCTGACCACCGCACGCCGCATCCACGGCGCCACCCTGCTCCCCAATGGTCGCGTGTTGGTGCTCGGCGGTTTCTCGACCACCAGCGCCACGATCCAGGCAGCCGAGCAGTACGACTACGTCGCAGGGACCTGGTCGAGCGCAGGCTCAACCGCCGCGGGACGCGCAGACGGCACAGCGGGATTGCTTCCGAACGGCAAAGCGATCCTCGTCGGCGGCGTCATCGCCGGCGCCTACACGCCGAACGTCGAGCTCTACGACCTCGCGCATGACGGCGGCACCGTAACCGCCACCGGCTCGATGATCACCGCGCGCACCGACGCCGCGTCCGTCCAGCTCGCCACGGGGCAACTGCTGGTCGTCGGTGGCGTGAACGGCTCGGGCACCGTGCTCAACACCGCCGAGCTCTACACGCCGAGCACCGGCACGTGGGCCGCGACCGGCTCGATGAGCACCGCGCGCAAGCTCGCCGCCGCGACGCTGCTCTCGAGTGGGAAGGTGCTCGTCACCGGCGGCAACAACGGCACGAGCGCGCTCGCGAGCGCTGAACTCTACGATCCGTCGACCGGCACCTGGTCAGCGAGCACGCCAATGCTGGCCGCGAGGCAGGAACACACCGCGACCACTCGGCTCGACGGAACCGTGCTGGTGGTGGGCGGAATCGCGGGGTCGACGATGCTCAACACGTCGGAGGTCTTCGCGCTCGAGTCATCGACGTGGACGGCGATCACCTTCCCGATGACGAGCTACCAGCGGCGGGAGCACACGGCGACGCTGCTCTCCGATGGGTCCGTCTTCGTGGCGGGCGGCTACTCCAACTCGACGGGCACGGTGAGCACCACGACCGCGGTGTGCGACCCAAGTGGAGCGTGGTCTTTCACCGGCGCGATCATCAACGGGCGCGTGTTCCACACGGCGACGCGGCTCCCCAACGGCAAGGTGCTCATCGCGGGCGGCACGAACACGTCCCCCACGGCGAACGCGCTCCTCTACACGCCAGGGGTCCCAGCCCTGTCCCAGACCGCCGCGATCCCCAGCGGCACGCCGACGCTGATGCCGGCGGTGCGGATGCAGCACACGGCCGTGCTGTTGCCCAACGGCAAGGTCCTCCTCGCTGGAGGAAGCGACAGCGGCGGCGTGGTGGCCACCACGGCGTTGTTCGATCCCGCGCTCGGAACCTGGAGCCCCGGTCCGACGCTCGGCACCGCGCGCAACTTCCCGTACGTCTCACTCCTTCCGACGGGCAAGGCGTTGGTCGCTGGCGGCGTCGCTGCGAGCGCGATCACCGCGAGCGAGCTGTACGACGAGGGTCGTGGTGCCCAGCCCGCGTGGACGCCCACCATCACCGCCGCGCCCTCGACCATCGCGCCCGACGCGGGACTCACGCTCACCGGGACCCTCTTCGAAGGCGTCGGAGAGGGCGGAAGCGGTGGTCTCGGCAGCTTCAGCTCCGGTCTTCCGCTCGTTCAGCTCCGCAGCGTCGAGAACGACCGTCGGCACTGGCTGACCTCCAACACGTGGTCGGCCACGAGCCTGTCGATTCGCACGCCGGTCGAGGTGCCCACCGGTCTGTACTGGTTGTCGGTCACCGCGGGCGGCGTGCAGAGCACCGAGCGGTTGCTGGAGTTCTTCGTTCCGGTCGTCGCCAGTCCCGCCACCGCGACGCGCGCACCGCGGCAGACGCTGACGCTGACGCCGTCGGGAGGCAACGGCGCCTACGGCTGGAGCATGGCGAGCGCGCCTTCGGGCGGCAGCGTGGTCGGCGGCGTCTACACCGCGGGCACCACGGGCTCCGTCACTGACGTGGTGCGCTTGACGGACGGTCAGGGGCGCACCGCGACGGCCACCATCACCGTCGGTCCCAGCCTCGCCGTCAGCCCCGCCACCGTCAGTCGGGCGCCTCGAGCCGCGCAGACCTTCACCACCTCGGGCGGCAGCGGCACCGGCATCACCTTCGATCTCCAGACCAACAACTCGGGCGGCTCCATCACCAGCGCCGGCGCGTACCAGGCCGGCACCACCGGCAGCGTGACCGACGTGGTGCGCGCGACCGACTCGCTCGGCAACGTGGGCACCGCGACCGTCACCGTCACAGCCATCGCGAGCATCACCCCGGCCGCCGTCACCCTGCCCCCGCGCGGCACGCAGACCTTCACGGCGTCGGGCGGCAGCGCGACCGGCTTCTCGTTCACGCTCCAGACCAACAACTCGGGCGGGTCGATCACCGCGGGTGGCGCGTACACCGCCGGCGCGACGCCGAACGTCACCGACACCGTGCGCGTCACCGACTCGTTGGGCAACACCGCCATCGCGCTCGTCAGCGTGACCGCGGGCGTGAGCATCAACCCCACCACTCCGAGCCGCCCTCCGCTGGGCTCGCTCACCTTCTCCGCGAGCGGCGGCAGCGGGACCGGCTTCACCTGGACGATGGTGACCAACAACTCGGGCGGATCCATCACCGCGGGCGGCGCGTACACCGCGGGCTCCACCGAGGCCGTCGACACCGTGCGCGTCACCGACTCGCTGGGCAACACCGCCACCACCACCGTCACCGTCACCGGCGCCCTCGCGGTCACGCCTTCGACGCTGAGCCTCGCGCCGCGCGCGACGCAGCTCTTCACCGCGACCGGCGGCAGCGGCACTGGCTACACGTGGGAGCTGCTGACCAACAACTCCGGCGCCACCTTCGTCGCGGCCACCGCGAGCTACACCGCCGGCGCGATGGGCGGCGCGGTCGACACGGTGCGCGTCACCGACTCGCTCGGCAACCGCGCGACCGCCACCATCACCGTGACCGCCGGAGTGGTGGCCATGGGCTCGCTCGCGACGACGCCTCCGAAGGGCGCTGCAAGCTTCTCGGCGATGGGCGGCAGCAACACCGGCTTCACGTGGACGCTGAGCACCAACGCCTCGGGCGGCACCATCACCGCCAGCACCGGCCAGTACGTCGCCGGCCCCACCGGCAACGTGAGCGACGTGATCCAGGTCGCGGACAGCCTCGGCAACACGGCGACGGCGATGATCTCCGTCAGCGCTGGCGTATCGGTGACGCCGGCCACGCCCGCCGTCGCGCCAAACGGCACGGTGGTGCTCACCGCCAGCGGTGGCAGCGGCACTGGCTACGTGTGGACCATCACCAGCGTGCCCTCGAATGGCACCATCAATGGCAACACCGGCGAGTACCGCGCGGGGGCCACCGGTGGCGTCAGCGACACGGTGCGCGTCGTCGACTCGCTGGGCAACCAGGCGACCGTCACCGTCACCATCGCCGGCGGGCTGCTGATCACCCCCGCTGCGCCGTCGCTCGCCCCGCGCGCCCGGCAGACCTTCTCCGCGGTCGGCGGCAGCGGCACCGGCTACCAGTGGTCGCTGATCTCCTCGCCTTCCGGCGGCACCATCGACGCGGCCACGGGCGCCTACCGCGCGGGTTCGACCGGTGAGGTCACCGACGTCGTCGAGGTGCGCGACTCGCTCAACAACACCGCGCGCACCAACGTGACCGTCACCACCGCGCTCTCGCTCACTCCGGCGAGCGCGAACGTCGCGCCGCGCGCCAGCGTCGCCTTCGTCGCAGCTGGTGGCAGCGGCGTGAAGACCTTCGCCCTCACCACCAATGGCTCCGGCGCGACGCTCGACGCGACGACCGGTGCGTACACTGCGGGCGCGACGCCGGGCGTCACCGACGAAGTGACCGTCACCGACGAGGTCGGCGCGACGGCGAAGGCGACGCTCACCATCACTACGGGCGTAATCGTGACGCCGGCGACGCTCACCGTCTCACCGGGCGCGACGCAGACCTTCACCGCGACGGGAGGGAGCGGCGTGGGCTACCGGTGGACGCTCGACACCGACAGCTCTGGCGGGAGCATCGACGCCTCGACGGGCGAATACGTCGCTGGCGCGCAGCCGGGCACCGACGTGGTGCTGGTGACGGACTCGGTGGGCAACACCGCGCTCGCCACGGTGTCGGTGGTCGCGGGCCAGGTCGGCGTGCCGACGACGCCGTTCTCGCAGCGGCCGCCCGTGAGCGGGTGGTCATGCGGGTGCGGCTCGACGTCGGGTGACGCGGGCGTCTTGTCGCTGCTCGCGCTGGGGCTGCTCGCGCTGCGTCGGCCCCGGCGCCGCGCGGGCGCGGTGATCGCAGTCGTCGCGCTGCTGTCGCTGCCGGTGATGGCGGGCCCGGCGAAGAAGAAAGCGCCGAAGGCGACGGCCACGAAGGTGACGCCGGCCCCGGAGCCGACGCAGGAGGTCGCGCCGACGCCCGCGCCGGTGGTGACGCCCCCACCGGAGCCGCCGAAGAAGACGAAGCGCAGCGTGGCGGTGCTCGACGTCAACGTCACGGTGCCCAACGAGACGCTCGACGGTCAGGCCTTCACCGAGATGGTGGTGAACTCGCTCGAAGGCACGGGGCTCTTCACCGTGATGAGCGCGCGCGACATCGCGACCCTGCTGGGCATCGAGCGGCAGAAGCAGCTCATCGGCTGCGACGAAGACTCGACCTGCATGGCGGAGATCGCCAACGCGATGGGCTCCGAGTTCGTGATCAGCGCCTCGGTCGGCAAGGTGGGCAACACGTACCTCGTGGCGGTGAAGATGGTCGATGGGCCGAAGTCGCGCATCGTCGGTCGCGCCACGCTGCAGACCGAAGACGCCAACGCGCTGCTCGGCGCGGTGTGGCGGGCGACGCAGCAGACGCTCGACGCGTACGGCACCACGCTGCAGGGCGTCGATGCCGAGAAGTGGAACGGGCGGCAGAAGCAGGAACCGCCCGTCGCCATCAGCGCGCAGCCGTCGGTGCCCAACTACTTCGGCGTGACGTTGCTCGCGGTCGGTGGGCTTCAGGTGTTGTCCGACCCGGGCCGGCGCGGCTCGATCGGCGCGGAGGTCGATCTCACCTTCCGTCGTGGCCGCCTCGATCTCGGTGCCGGCGTCATCATCGGCCCCAACCTCGGCGCGCGCATCTCGGCGTCGTGGGCGCTGATCGACACCCGCTTCCGCCTCGGCGTCGGCGTTCGTGGCGCGGGCTACCCGGGGCTCGGGCTGTTCGGCGGCGGTCTGGGCGTCAACGCGGAGTTCGCGCTCAACCGCATCTTCGGCGTGACGGCCATCGGCGCTGCAGAGATCTACCCCGCGCCTGGCACTCCGGTGGTGGCGCTGCTGGGCTGCGTGGGCGCGACCGCGCGCTTCTGACGTCGAGGGAGTAGCGCCGCTGCGCGTTCCGGCGAGAATGCGCGGATGCGAACGACGCTGCTGGTGGTGATGGTGGGTGGGCTCGTGGCCTGCACGGGTCCTCAGGGGCCCGCGGGCGAAGCCGGACCCCGAGGGCCTCAGGGCGCCGATGGGACCAATGGAACGAACGGTACCAACGGCACCAATGGGACGAATGGAACCAACGGCGTCGATGGTCGCGACGGCGCGACCGGCCCCGTTGGCCCGACCGGCCCGCAGGGCGACGCAGGCGTCGATGGACTCTCGCCATGGGTCGTCGGCGGCGGGGTGAAGGTCGAGATCACCGGGCTGACGTTCAGCAGCACCGCGGTCAGTGTCGCGGTCACGGTCACCGACGACGAGGGAACCCCGCTCGATCCCACGGGCCGCCTCACCGCGGGCCCTGTCTCCTTCGAGCTCGGCTTCGCGGCGAGCTCGTCCACCACCAACAACTTCCAGGTCTTCACCACCGACGGCGGCGTGCCAGTGCTGACGCGCGCGTACAGCCTCACGGCGGTGGACGTCGTGCGCGGCAAGTTCACCATCGAGCTGACCGACCCGGCGATCGTCGCCAACGGAGTGTCGACCGCGCTCAACCGCGTGCTCGTCGTGGCGCGGCGCTCGTTCGGCGGCAAGACCACCGTGCGCAGCACGTGGTTCGGAGGCCCGGTTCGAGACGTGGTGACGACCACCAACTGCAACGCGTGCCACGGCGCCCTCGAGCACCACGTCGGCGCGCGCTTCGACGACGTCGCCCAGTGCGTGACCTGCCATCAGCCCCAGCTCGACGGCGCTGATGGTGGCACGGCGCTGCGCTTCGGAACGCTGGTGCACCGAGTCCACCGCGGCCGCGATCTCCCGAGCGTGCTCGGCGGCGAGCCTTTGCAGATCGTCGGTCGAGACCAGGTCGTGCACGACTATTCGACGGTGGCGTTCCCGCAGTCGACGGCCAACTGCACCCGCTGCCACGCCGCAGCTGACACCAGTTGGAACAGCAAGCCGAGCAGAGAGGCGTGCGGTTCGTGCCACGACCGCACGGCGTTCAGCGCGACCGTGCCGAGCGGGTTCACCGCGCATACCGGCGGCGCGGCGACCGACGCCTCATGCTCGCTCTGTCACACTGCGACGTTGGTCGAGCAGAAGCACCGTGGACCGACGCTTCCTGTCCTGACGCTGACCATCGAGAGCATCTCCAATGTCTTTCCTGGTCTGCCACCGGAGATCACCTTCACCGTCCTCGTTGACGGCGTGGGTCGCGATCTCCTGGCCAGTCCGCTCAGCACACTCAGGGGCACCATCGCCGGTCCGAACACCGACTTCAGCCGCGAACTGTCCATGACGATGCAGGGGACAGGGGCAAACGGAACGCTCGTCACGGTCAACGCCACCGCGGGGCGGCATCGGTACTCACCGAGCTTCGCGATGCCGGCAGACGCCGCCGGCAGCTACACGCTGCTGCTCGAAGGTTCGCTCCTGGTTGGCACTACGCGAGTCCCCGCGATCTCCCAGGTGCGCGCGTTCGCCGTCACCGACCCCACCCCCATCGCCCGCCGCGAGATCATCGACCCTGCGAAGTGCGACGCCTGCCACGGCACGATCATCGCCCACGGAGCGACCCGGCGTGGCGCCGCTTCGTGCGCCGTCTGCCACACCGCGGCGCGCACCAACCGGCAGGGCGTCGCGCGCCGCGAAGGCTCGACGGTGCTCGCCGAGAGCGTCGACTTCAAGGTGATGATCCACAAGCTCCACATGGGTGCGCGGCTCAGCCAGCCGTGGGACCTCGGCGGCACGCCCGTGCCGACCATCGCCAACCCCGATGGCACGCCGCTCGGCCTCGGCCAGACCCGCTACCCACGCAGCCCCGCCCAGTGCACCGCGTGCCACGTCAGCCAGGCGTCGGTGTCGCTGCCCCTGCCGCGCCTCGCGCCGTCGACCATCGAGGAGTTCACCTGCAGCGAAGACCCGGCGAGCGACCCCGACAACTACTGCACCGCCCCCTTCTGGACGGTGACGACCACCACGCGCCTGCCCCCGGAGACCGCGGTGTGCACGAGCTGTCACGACCAGCCGTGGACCACCGCGCACGCGCAGATCAACACCAGCCTCGCGGGCGTCGAGTCGTGCACCACCTGCCATGGGCCGGGCGCGGCGTTCGACGTGGCGCTGGTGCACTGATCACCCGAGGGTGATCACCACCGGCCGGTGATCCGAAAGCCCGGCGTGCTCGAGCACCTGCACGTCGGAGATCCGCAGATCGCGCACGAAGAAGTGGTCGATGTCGCTTCCACCCTCATCGCCCTCTCGGGTGCGCAGCGAGCCCGCGGGCAGCACCGCCGCGACGCACCCTTCCCCGAGCTGCTCGAGCACCGGCTGCCGCTCGGCATTGAAGTCGCCGCCGATGCACAGCGGTCCGGTCGTCTCGCGCAGCAATGCGGAGAGCCCCTGCACCTGTTCGACGCCCTTGCCGCCCCAGCTCACGTGCGTCGAGACCACGGTGAGCCTCGCGTCGACCGACACCGCGAGCAGCCCCTTGCCGCCGTCGTTGGCGAAGGTCTGCGCGCGCAGCACGGTGGCGCCCCGCGGCGCGATGACCACCAGGTGTTCGCTCGCGTCGTTCACCGTGGCGCTCGGCTGCTTCACGCGGGGCACGCGCGGGTAGCGGTGACTCAACACCTCGCGGTCACCGAACTCCGCGCGCAGCGCCGCGAGCACATCGCCGCTCACCTCCTGCAACAGCGCGACGTCGAACTCGCGTCTGCCGAGCAGCGCGACGAGCGCCTCGACCCGCTTTCGCTCTTCAGGCCACGTCCGGATCGCCGGCTCGCCGTACTTCTCGGCGTGAACCCGGTGCAGCACGTTCCACGTCAACACGCGCATCAGCGCTTCTTGAGCGCCCGAATCGCCTCGGCCGCCTCGTCCTGTCCGCAGTTCTTCGTGCCTTCCTTCGACGACTCCGAGAGCTCGCGCAGCGCGACGATGACGTCGGCGTCGCCCAGTTGCCCCAGGCGCACCGCCGCGCGCGCGCGCACGTCACACGACTTCGAGCCCAGCGACGCCGCGTAGCGCGCAGGCAGGTCGAGGTCCTTCGCGCGGTTCATCACGTCGAGGTAGCGCAGCGCGCCCCACTGGCGCTCCGACGGAGGCTCCTTCGCGAAGCGCGTCAGCGTCGGGTCGAGCAGCGGCGGCGGGAGCAGCTCGAGCCACTCGCCCACCTCCGGGTCTGCCTCGGCCGCGGCGTAGCCCTCGGCGAGCGCCTCGATGACCCCTTCCCGCGCGGGGAACAACGCCTGGTACGGCGACTGCCGGAGAATCGCGCGCGCGTCGTCTTCCCGCCCCAGCTCGTGCAGCGCGCCGACCTTCAGCGAGAGCAGCACCGGGTACAGGCCCTTCGAGTCATTGAGCACCGCGTCGATGGTGGTGAGCGCTTCGCTGGGCTTGCCTTCGCGCAGCTCGGCCTCGGCGCGCTCCACCGTCGTCGCGGGCCACAACACGTACCCCAGGGGGATCAGCGCGGTCAGCGCGGCGGTGATGGCGAGGCTCTGCTTGAACTGGCGATCGAGCGAGCGCGCGAACCGCCCCACCGTCTTCACGCCCTGCAGGCTCCGCTGGCTCAGGTTCTGCGCCGTGTCCTTCACCGCGCCGAGCGTCTGGGTGGTGACCGCGTTGAGCACCAGGCGGGTCTGCGTCGAGAGCGCGAGCTGATCAGCCGGCAGCACGCCGCGCAGCGCCTCCACCAACGCGGCGCCGTCCTTCGGGCGATTGGCGGCCTTCTTCTCGAGGCACTGCATCACCAGCTTCACCAGCAGCGGGTACGGCGCGACGTGCGGCGCCACGGTGTCGAGCGGTGGCGGCGCCTGACGCACGTGCTGCTCGAGGTAGTCGCGCGCCTCGGGCCCCTCGAACGGCAGCCGCCCGGCCAGCATGCGGAAGGCGACCACCCCGAAGGTGTACACGTCGGTGCGGGTGTCGACCGGCTGCGCCATCGCCTGCTCGGGCGCGACGTAGGCCGGCGTGCCCACCGCCTGCCCGGGGAGACTCATGAACGGATCGGCGCCGGCGGCCACCACCGGCTTGAGCGGCCCGGTGTCGGTGTCGAGCTCCATCAGGCGCGCGATGCCGAAGTCGAGCAGCCGCGCCTGCTCCCCGCGCGGCGTCGGGGTGATGACGATGTTCTGCGGCTTGAGGTCGCGGTGGATGATGCCGCGCTGGTGCACCGCGGAGAGCCCCTCGGCGAGCTGCAGCAGAATGCGGATCGCCCGCTTCGGCTCGAAGGGCCCCATGCGCAGCGTCGTCTCGAGCGTGTCGCCTTCCGCCAGCTCGAGCACCAGCACCGTGCCGTCGCGCTTGTTCGTCTCGAAGTCGATGACCCGCACCACCGAGGGGTGATCGACCGTCGAGAGCAGCTGCGCTTCCCGCCGGAACCGCTCGCCCATCGCGGGCTGCGCCGAGAGGTCGCGCTTGAGCACCTTCAGCGCCACCAGCCGGCCCAGGGAGATCTGCTCGGCGAGGAAGACCTCGGCCATGCCGCCGCCACCGAGGTGACGGATCAGCTTGAAGCGCCCACCGAGGACGAGCCGGTCTTTCGACACAGCCGCAAGTCCTACCGCATGCCGACCGCCCAGCCCATCGAGTAGCGCGCGTTGATCTCGCTCTGCGGCTGGAAGTGGAGCGCGCCGTCGGGGGCCCGCCAGCGGTAGGCGTCGAGACCGAAGGGCCCGAAGTACCCCGCGGCGTGCAGCGCGTGAGCGGCGCGATCGACGGCGGTGGTGAGCGCAGCGAGTTCGACCGCCGTCAGCGTGCCTTCGGGCGCGAGCGTGGTGGAGCTCCACGCACCGGTGTCGTCGATCTGCTGGAGCGTGAGACGCCCGAACGTGCAGCGGCCCGACGGCTCGAGCAGGCCGTGCAGTCCGCAGTCGAGCACGCGATCCACCCACGGCTCGAGCTGCAATCCATCTCCGGTGCGCAGCGAGGCCTCGACCCACGCCAGCTCGGCGCCGCTGAGCGTCTGCAGCTTCTTGCGCCCGCGCCCCGTGAAGCCGAGCGGCCGCTTGAGCAGCCAGGTGCGACTGGTCGAGACCTCCGCCAACGCGTCGGTGCGCGCGAGGTGCGCCTGCAGCGCCTCGAGCGTGTGGACGAAGGCCGTCACCGGAAGTGATTGATGAAGCTCATGCGAGAACTGTCGGTGATTGACGCGCCGGAGGATCTCCATCGACGGCGCAGGGGGCACGACCACGCCTGCGCGCTGCATCTGCGTCAGCGCCCAGCGCGTCGGGCACCACGCCACGCCGCGCAGACCACGCACGGCCCCTCTCGGAGGGAAGAGCACCTCGTCTTCAGGGTCCAGCAGCGCGCGCAGCTTCGGCAGCAGGCTGTCGATGCGCCCGAGCATCGCGGCGCTCGGGGTGTGCGCGCCGCCGCGGGCCAGCTCGTCTTCCGCGTCGAGGTTGAAGACCCACGCGCGCGGCTCACGGCTCGACATCGGCTCCCCACGCCCCGAGCGCGACGAGGAACGGCTCGGGGTAGCCCGCCTTGCGCCGCGCCTCGAGGTTGAGCGGCAGCCCGCGCGTCATGCCGGGGCCGATCGGCTCGGGCAGGAAGGTGCGCCAGCGATCGAAGTCGACGTCGCCGGTGAAGAGCTTGAACCAGTGCAGCCCGAAGGCCGCGTGCGCGACCTCCTCGTCGGTAATCTGCTGCTGAATCTCGGCCGCCCGCGCGTCGCCTGCGTCGGCGAAGTGCTGCGTGAAGCGCGCGCCGTGATCGAGGTTCCCGCCCTCGAAGCCCACGCCGAGCCGCGCGACGAAGTGCGCCGGGGTGACCGCGGGGCCCGGCACGCGCTGCCAGAACCAGTCCTTGATGGGCCACTCGCCGAAGCGATGGCCGAGCGTCTCGAGGTGCGCCGCGTAGAGCTGGAAGTGGCGGATCTCGTCGCGGCAGATGCCCAGCAGCCCCCGCCGGAAGGCCTCGGGCGTCTCGGGGAACGCGAGCAGCGCCCACGCCAGCAGCTCGGCCGCCTGCAGCTCGTGATGCAGAAAGGTGTGGAGCAGCTCGGCGCGCTTGGCCACGTCCTTCAGCGCGCCGGGTCGCACCGCCTTCTTGCGCCCCTCACGCGCCACCAGCTCCGGAGGACGCCCCGGGCCCTCGAGCACCAACCGCGCGGGCGCGGCGCTCCACGTCGACGGAGGCGCGGGCGGCGCGAGCTTGTACGCGAGGCTCGTCGAGGTGACGAAGTCGAAGGCCCAGCGCTCGACGGTGCCTTCCTGCGGGGGCGTGCTCACGGCGGCTGCTCTATTCGACCGGCGCCCCGCACGCACCAGGGCCCCGCCGACGCATGGTCGACAGGGCCCCGGTCACTGCACGTTCAGCTCAGTTCAGCTCAGCGCTGCTGACGACGGCGGCGCAGCCCGAGCACCGCCACCAACCCGACGAGGCCGGTGAAGCCATCGACGGAGCTGCAGGAGTTGCCACCCGAGCCCTCGAGCTTCGCCTTGTCCGCGGGCACCGAGTTGGGGGGCAGCACGCAGCGGCCCACCGTGGTGTCGCACTTCGGCGCGGAGGCCGGGCAGTTGAGGTCGGCGTCGGCCGAAGGCAGCGCGCTGAACAGGCGCTCGTTCTGCGCTTCGGTGCCGTCGAGCACACAGTCGTTGTCGGCGTCACCGTCGAGGTAGTCGGCGATGCCATCACCGTCGGTGTCGAGCGGGCTGCCCGGCGTGGGGCCGAGCTCCTGACTATCGCTGACGCCGTCGTTGTCGCTGTCGGTGTCGAGGTAGTCAGGGATGCCGTCGCCGTCGGAGTCGGCCGGGCTGCTGCCGGTTCCGCGCTCCACCGAGTCGGGGATGCCGTCGTTGTCGCTGTCGGTGTCGAGGTAGTCAGGGATGCCGTCACCGTCGCTGTCGACGAGCGCCCCGTTCTTGACGCCGGCCGAGTCAGGCATGCCGTCGTTGTCGCTGTCGGTGTCGATCACGTCGGGCGTTCCGTCACCGTCGGTGTCGAGGGGCGCGCTGCCCGTGCCGGTCTCGACGCCATCGGGGATGCCGTCGCCGTCGGTGTCCGGGTTGAGCGGCGAGCTGCCGTTGGCCACTTCGCGCTGATCCGACACCCCGTCGCCATCGGAGTCGAGGTCGAGGTAGTTGGGCACGCCGTCGCGATCGAGGTCACCCGCGCCTTCCACGCGGTCGGTGAGCCCGTCACCGTCGCTGTCGAGGTCACGGAAGTTCGGGATGCCGTCACCATCGGCGTCGGCCGCGCCTTCAGCCGAGTCGGGGATGCCGTCACCGTCGCTGTCGTCGTCGAGCGCGTCGGGCACGCCGTCGTGGTCGGTGTCGACCAGCCGGCCGCCAGGCGCCTCGAGCGAGTCGGGCACGCCGTCGTGATCGCTGTCGGGGCTGGTGGGGTCGAGGCCCATCGCCAGCTCCGCGCGGTCGGTCATGCCGTCGCCGTCGCTGTCGATCTCGCACACGCCGGCCGTGGAGGTGGCCGAGCTGCAGAAGTACGAGGCCGGGCAGTCGTTGCCGGAAGCGCCGCGGCAGCCGGTGACGCAGATGCGCGTCGTGCCGTCGCAGATCATCCCGCTGGTGGCGCCACCGCAGTCGGCGTCGACGACGCAGGCCACGATGCAGGTGCCGGTGTCGCGATCACACGCGCCGCCCTGGCCGCAGTTGTCGCTCGCGTTGGCCAGCGGCATCGAGGGATCGCTCGAGTACGCGGGCTCGTCGACGTCACGGCGGCAGTCGTTGTCGCTGTCGAGGTCGAGGTAGTTGGGCACGCCGTCCCCGTCGGTGTCAGCCAGCACACCGGGGATGACGCCGCGTTCCCACTTGTCGTCGATGCCGTCGCCGTCGCTGTCCACGTCGATGAAGTCGGGCAGCCCGTCGAGGTCGGAGTCACGCGGGAGCAGGCCCGGGCCCTTCTCGAAGTTGTCCGTCAGGCCGTCGGCGTCGGAGTCGAGGTCGCGCCAGTTGCCCACGCCGTCGTGGTCCACGTCGTCGGCCGTCTCGCGGAGGTCGGAGATGCCGTCGCCGTCGCTGTCGAGGTCGAGCACGTCGACCACGCCGTCTTCGTCGGTGTCGATCATCGCGCCGCTGCCGTTGCTCTCGATGGCGTCGGCGATGCCGTCACCGTCGCTGTCGAGGTCGCGGTAGTCAGGCGTGCCGTCGCCGTCGGAGTCGCGCTGCACCAGCTCGCTGGGCCCGCGCTCCCACACGTCACGCAGCCCGTCGTCGTCGCTGTCGAAGTCGACGTAGTCGGCGAGCGTGTCGCCGTCGGTGTCGAGCGGGTGCGCCCCGTCGATGCCGCGCTCGATGGCGTCGTCGATGCCGTCGGCGTCGGAGTCGAGGTCACGCCAGTTGCCCACGCCGTCGGCGTCGCGATCGGCGGAGGTCTCCACCGCGTCGGGGATGCCGTCGCCGTCGGTGTCGAGGTCGAGGTAGTCGGGCGTGTGGTCGCCGTCGAAGTCGACGATGACGCCGCGATCGGTCTCGGTGGTGTCGCTGATGCCGTCACCGTCGCTGTCGAGGTCGAGGTAGTCGGCCTGGCCGTCGCCGTCGGAGTCGATGGCCGTCTCGAAGACGTCGCCGATCTGGTCGGCGTCGGAGTCGAGGTCGCGCCAGTTGCCCACGCCGTCAGTGTCGCGATCGGCCGCGGTCTCCACGCTGTCGGGGATGCCGTCGCCGTCGGTGTCGAGGTCGAGGTAGTCGGGCGTGTGGTCGCCGTCGGTGTCGACGAGCGTGCCGGTGGCGTTCGACTCGACGCGGTCGCTGATGCCGTCCTGGTCGGAGTCGAGGTCGAGGTAGTTGGCGAGGCCGTCACCATCGGAGTCGACCGGCAGCAACGTCGCGCCGCGCTCCTGGGTGTCGGTCAGGCCGTCACCGTCGCTGTCGAGCGAGCGGTAGTCGGCCACCTGGTCGCCGTCGCGATCGCGGGGCGTGTAGTTGATGACGCCGCTCTCGGCCGCGGTCTCCACCACGTTGGTGAGGCCGTTGGCGCCGGTCGGGCCGCTGAGCAACCCGTCGGAGTCGAGGAGCGCGAGATCGAACCCGGCCTCGATGGCGTCGCTGATGCCGTCGCCGTCGGAGTCGGCGTCGACGTAGTCCGCCTTGCCGTCGCCGTCGGTGTCGACCGGCGCGTTGCCGTCGGCGCCCTTCTCGAGCGCGTCGGGCAGACCGTCGCTGTCGGAGTCGAGGTCGCGCCAGTTGCCGATGCCGTCACCGTCGGTGGCGGTGGTGCCTTCGATGGAGTCGGGGATGCCGTCGCCGTCGGTGTCGAGGTCGAGCCAGTCGGGCAACGAGTCGCCGTCGCGGTTCGAGATGACGAAGTTCACCGTGCCCGCCTCGGGCGTCGGCTCGAGGGCGTCGACGAGGCCGTTCGCGCCGACCGCGCCGCTGAGCGAGGTGAGCGTGACGTTGCTGGTGGCGCCGCTCTCGACCACGTCGGCGATGCCGTCGTTGTCGCTGTCGAGATCGCGGAGGTCCGGCGTGCCGTCGCCGTCGGTGTCCCACAGGGTCTCGAGGCCGCGGTTCTCGACCGCGTCGAGCAGGCCGTCGTTGTCGCTGTCGAGGTCGAGGTGGTCGGGCACGCCGTCACCGTCGGTGTCGAGGTTGGTGAAGCCCGGGCCGGTCTCCTGGTCGTCGGGCAGCCCGTCGCCGTCGCTGTCGCCGATGTGGAAGGCCGCGTTCACCACCCGCGCCGAGCCCGGCGTGAGGGTGATGGGGTTGGAGACGCCGACGCGGTTGGTGGGCAGCGTGGTGGCCGAGCCGCCGGAGGCCACGGTGATGGAGTCGAGCACCCAGCCGCGCACGTCGTGCAGCTTCACCTTGTACGTGCCCGCGATGAGCGCGGGGAACGAGAAGGCGCTCTGCGCGTTCGAGCTGGCCACGATGGGCGTCGCGCCGTCGAGCAGCGCGTTACCGGCGCCGTCGAGCAGCTCGACCGGCACGTTCACCACCTCGCGGTGTTCGACCGACGAGAGCGTGCCGCTGAGGGTGCCACCACACGCCGCGACCGTCGGCGCGCCGAACTGCACGGTGCGCGAGATGGGCGAGAAGGGAATGACGGTGGTGTCCACGAGGGTGAGCGAGCCGGTCGCCGAGGCGGCGGTGGCCGGCGGCGCCACGGTGGGCAACAGGCCCGGGCCGCGGGGGCAGGTGTCGACGGTGGTGAAGCACAGCTCCGGCGACGCGCTGACGATGGTGAAGTCAGCCTGCGGGTTGCTCTGGTCGGTGAGGCCCACGAAGGTCACCTCGAAGCTGGGCGCGGTGCCCGTCATCGCGGTGGTGAGGCCGGTGAGGTCGATGACCTGGCTGGCCGGAATCGGGAGGTTCGCCCAGGTGCCGACGATGGCCTTGCTCGAGTCACGAATGGTGAGCGTCGCCGAGGTGTACGCCGAGGGCGCGGGGTGGGTCAGCTTGAAGACCGACCAGTCACCGACGCGGCGCGCGGGGTCGCACGACAACCGCGGCAGGGTGATGGCCGGCTTGAAGCGCGCCAGGCCGGGCGGAGGCGCGCAGCCGTTGCCGCCGGTCTGCGTGTTCCACGTGCGGATGACGCCGTCGTCGCCGTTGCTCCACAGGCAGTTCTCGTCGGCCGGGTCGACACGCACGGTGTAGACCGACGGCACCGAGAGCGGGAACGCCGTGCCGGTGGTGGTGCACTTGCCGCCCGCGCCGCCGCCGAGCGCCGCGTCGTAACAATTCACGCGCGAGCTGCTCATCGGGAAGTAGAGGCGCGTGCCGACGTACGAGGTCGACGAGTAGTAGTCGCCGCAGCAGCCCGAGGTGATGGGGTTGCTGCTCATGAAGGCCGCGAAGCCCGCGGGCATGGTGGTGGCGCCACCGTCGAGGGCCCAGCAGTCCCCCTGCACGCAGATGTTGGCCGCGCCGTTGGCGTCAGGCGCCACCATCACCGGCCGCGCCTTCGACGTCGCCTTGCCGCCCGCCGGCCAGCCGTTGCCGCAGGCCGCCTTGGTCGCGGTGTCGAAGCACTTCACGACGCCGCCGCCCTGCACGTAGACCTTGCTGTCGATGGCCACGAGGCTGATCGACGCCGCGTTGGTGCCGCCGAAGCCCGCGTACGGCTGGCCCGCGCACGGCGCGCCGACGCCACCGTTACCCGTCACGTCGAGGCAGCTGAGACGGCCGGAGATGGAGTCGAGGCTGTAGAGTTCCTTGCCGACCACCGCGAGCTCGATGTGGTGGTCGATGCTGGTGGCCGCGAAGCCTGCCGAGACGAAGCGCGTCGGGCAGTAGGTGGGCGCCGCGTAGGTGCCGGTGATCGACGCCGAGACGTCGACACATTCCCAGCCCGCCTGGGTGCCGTTGTACGTCTCGTGCCAGAAGTGGAGCGTGTCGGGATCGATCCACCCCGTGGAGCGCGAGCTGGTGTGGAAGAGCGCGAACGGGTAGCCGGCGCCGCACGTGCTGCCGTCGGCCGCGTTGCGGCACATCACCGTCGCCGGACCGTCGTGGTGGTGCACGTTGAAGATCTTCCGGCGATCAGGGCTGAAGATGACGTCCCACCCGTCACCGGCCGAGCCACCGGAGAAGCTGGCGGCCGTCGGCGGAGGCGCAGTGGCCACCGTCGCGCCGATGAACATCTGGTAGCCGTTGACCACGCCGTCGTAGCGGACGCTGCCGCTCGTCGCGATGCGCTCGACGCTCGCCCAGCCAGCCGCCGACGTCGGCGCAGGCACCACGCCACCGTCGATGAAGTACTGCACCGTCCACCCTTCGGGGATGGTCGGCGCGCCGGTGAGGTGCTGGCGCGCCGTGTCGATGCTCGCCTCGAGCGAGTTGGCGACCACCGTGCGCACGTCCTGCAGCGGCACCGTGGCCGAGTAGTTGACCGTGCTGCCCGGCGCCGGGTTCAGCGTCGAGGCCACGAAGGTGAAGTCGGTGCTGCCCGAGAAACCAGAGAGGGTCCCCGAGCCGCCGCTGCCACCGCCGCCGCCCGCGCCACCGCCCGCCCCCGAGCCACCATCGCTGCTCGCGCCGCCATCGGTCGAGCCCGACGAGGGCGCGGCGTAGAGGCCGTTGACGGTCGAGGTGCTCGCGCCGGTGAGCGCGACCGGACCGGAGTTGCCGCCGATGGCCGACGCGTTGACGGTGCTCGAGCCACCGACCACCACCGAGATGCTCTGCAGCTGCCAGCTCGGGGTGCTCGTCATGCGCACCGCGTAGGTGCCGGGGAGCAGGCCGGTGAAGGCGTAGGTGCCGTCGTTGCCCGCGGTGGTGCGCAGCGGCGCGCCGCTGGCGTCACCGATGGTCTGGCCCACGCCGTCGAGCAGCGCGACCTGCAGCCCGCCGACCGGACTGCCGCCCGCCGTGGCGAGCGTGCCGCCGAGGTTCGCGCCGCAGTTGGCGACCCGCGCCGCCGCGTCGTCGATGGACACCGTCGCCGGGGTGAAGTCCACCGGGGCGCCCGAGCCCAGGGCCGCCGAGCCTCGCGCGGTCACCGTGGTCGACGTCGCCTGGCCGGTGGGGAACACGCCGTTGCCCGTGGCGCACGCGCGCGTCTGGGCGGTGACACACATCTGGGGCGCGTCGCCGAGCACCTTGAAGTCGGCCTTCGGGCCGCCGGTGATGGTGCCGCCGCCGATGTCGTTGGCCATGCCCACGAAGGTGATGACGAACGAAGGGTTGAGGCCGGTCGCCGCGGTGCTCAGGCCGGTGAGGTCGATGACCTGGCTGGCGGGGAGCGCGACGTTGACGAAGCCGGGGATGTCCACGCCCGCGCTGTCTTTGATGGTGACCGACGCCGAGGTGTACTCGCTGAGCTCGGGGTTGAGCACGCTGAAGCTCTTCCAGCTCCCGACGCGGCGGGTGGGATCACACGACAGGCGGGGGATGACGGCCTGCGGGTAGTACGTCACGACCGGCGGAGGCGGCGGCGGGGCCTTGCAGCCACCGGTGCCCGAGGGGATGTCCCACGTGCGGATGCGACCGTCGTCGCCGTTGCTCCACAGACAGTTGGGGTTGGTCGGGTCGGTGCGCACCGCGTACACGCTGGGCACCGAGAGCGGGTACGAGCCGAGCGAGCTGACGTGGGTGACCGGGTCGACGTAGGTGGTGGTGCTGCACTGCGCGCCCGTCGCCGAGTCCCAGCAGTTCACCCGCGAGCTGCTCATCGGGAAGTAGAGCTTCGTGCCGCCGTAGCTGGTCGACGAGTAGTAGTCGCCGCAGCAGCCCGAGGTGATGGGGTTGGAGAGCATGAAGTTGGTGAACGCCGCGGGCAGCGTGGTGACGCCGCCGTTGGCCGACCAGCAGTCACCCTGCACGCAGATGTTGAGCACGCGGTTCGCGTCGGGCACCGCCATCACCGGCCGCGCCTTGAAGGTCGAGACGCCGCCCGCCGGCCAGCCGTTGCTGCAGGCCGACTTGGTGGCCGGGTTGAAGCACTTCACCACCGAGTTGCCGTGCACGTAGAGCAGGCCGTTGACCTCGATGATGCTGATCGAGCCGACGTCGGTGCCGCCGTAGCCCGCCCAGGGCTGACCGACGCACGGGCCACCGAGGCCCCCGTTCCGGGTGACGTCGAGGCAGGTGAGGCGACCCGACAGCGCGTCGAGGCCGTAGAGCTCCTTGCCCACCGGCACGAGGTCGACGTGCGCGTCGTAGTTCCCGTTCGCGCTGTAGCCCGCCGACACGAAGCGCGTCGGGCAGTAGGTGGGCGGCGAGTAGACCGCGCCGAGCGTGCCGCTGATGTCGATGCACTCCCAACCGGCGAAGCCCGTCGCGCGATCGTACGTCTCGTGCCACAGGTGGCCGGTATCGGGGTCGACCCAGCCGGTGGAACGGTTGCTCGTGTGGAGCAGCTCGATGGGGTAGCCGGCGCCGCACGACGAGCCGTCGATGGCCTTGCTGCACATCAGGCTCGGCGGCTTCTGGCTGCCGACGCCCCAGTTGTCGTGGTGGTGCACGTTGAAGACCTTGGTGCGGTCGGGGCTGAAGAAGACGTCCCACCCGTCGCCGTAGCTGGTGCTGGCGAACACCGCGGCGGCGGGCGGCGAAGCCACCGTGCCGTCGGCGTGGCCGATGATCACCTGCTGCCCGACGGCCGAGCCGTCAGACTCGACGCTGCCGGTGGCGACGATCTTGTCGACCGTGGCCCAGCCCGCGGGCGTGGTCGGCGCGCCGCCGAGCGCGGTGGCGCCGCTGAAGTACGTGGTCGACCACCCCTGCGGCACGGTCGGCGCGGCGTTGACGGTGAGCTTCGTCTTGTCGAACGAGGCCTCGATGGTCTGGCTGATCAACGACTGATCCGCGTGCACCGGCGCCGAGAGCTGCAGCGCGACCGCGCCGCTGACCGCCGGCGTGCTGGTCGACGCGGTGATGCTCAGGTCGGTGGCGAGCGCCTGACGCGAACGCCCGACGGCCGACGACGAGTCACTCTTGCTGGTGCAGCCCGCGACCACCAGGGCCAGGGCGAGCGTGAAGAGCGTGCGAGACGATGACATGGAACCCCCGAGAGAAACGACAGAGAGAGAAGTCGACGGGGCGCGCATCACGGCGTCACCCCGCGGTTGACGATGTGGAACTCGACGCGGCGGTTCACCTTGCGGTGCTCCTCGGTGTCGTTGGGAGAGATGGGGCGCTCGGCGCCGATGCCGGCCGCCTCGAAGCGCTTGCCGTCGAGGCCCTTCTTCAGCAGCCACGCCACCACGGCCTTCGCGCGGCGCTCGCTGAGATCCTTGTTGAAGGCCGCGGGGCCCATGGCGTCGGTGTGGCCCTCGACGCGGTAGCGGTAGTCGGCGGGCAGCTTCTGGATGGCCTCGAGCACCTTGCCGAGCACCACGTCGCTCTCGGAGAGGATGACGTCGCTGTTGGTGGCGAAGCGCACGCTGTCGAGCAGCACGAGCTGATCACCGACCACCGCGCCGGTCTGGCAGCCGTTCTTCTTCGGCTCGGCGCTCGCGATGCCCGCCTCGGCGGGGCACGCGTCTTCACCGTTGGCGATGCCGTCGCCGTCGTCGTCCGCCAGCTTGCGGCGGCGCGCGGCCTCTTCCGAGTCGGCGAGTTCCTGCGCGGCGCGGCGCGCGGCTTCCTGCGCGGCCTGGGCGGCGGCGGCCTGCTTCGCGAGCGCGACCGCTTCCTGCTCCCGCGCGGCGCGCTCGATGGTCTCGCGCTCGAGGGCGTGAGCGAGGTCCTGCGCGCGCTGCGCCTGACATTCCTGATCACCCGCCGGCGTCCACTCCACGCTCAGCAGCCCGCGCACGGTGGGCGAGCCGAGCGACACGGTCAGGCCGCGACCGACGCCGAGGCCCAGCCGCCACTGCGAGTTGACGTCGAAGTGCGCGCCGAGCATCAGGTCGGCGGAGGTCGAGGGCGCCGAGAAGGCGTTGGTCAGCGTGGTGCTGGCCGCCAGCTCGGGGCCGACCGTCAGCCGGCCATCGACCAGCCGCGCGCCGGCCGCCAGGCCGAGTTGCACCTCACTGCCCACCTGCCCGCCCGCGTACGTCACCTCGCGCCCCTTCACGTGGAGCCCGAGGCGCGCGCTGTAGGTGAAGTACTTCGCCACCTCACCGGCGGCCTGCAGTTGCACCAGGCCGCGCAGCGTGCCGTCGCTGGCGAAGGCCCGCGGGTCGCCGGTGGGAATGAAGAGGCGCAGGCCCACGCCCGCGCGGAAGCCGTCGTTCGCCGCGCCGTAGAAGCGCCAGTCGGCGCTCAGGCGGAGGTCGCCCATCGCGCTGCGCTGCGGCGGCGCGTAGGTGACGAGGCCGACCTGGCCGGTCTGCCCTTCGGCAAAGAGCACCACCGGGAGGTTCGCGCCGACGCGGAACCGATCTCCGAAGCCGTACACGCCGCCGAGGTGGCCGACCGCGAAGTGGCGGGTGACGGGCAACACCTCGCGCTGCCCTTCAGGCGTCGACTCGTAGATGACCAGCGGCTTGTAGGCGTAGTCGGCGACGAAGCCGAAGGTGGGCAGCCCGACGCTCTGCCAGTCGAGCGTCTCGACCTGGAAGAAGCGGCTCCCTCTCTCTGTTGGCTCGAAGCGCGAGAGCGCGAACGTCGGCGCCGTCGAGTCAGCAGCGTGCACGGCTGGCGCGATGATCAGCGCAAGCAGGCTCATCGCCCGCAACCAGATCCCCCGGGTGTTCTTTTCCATTGGGGCGAGCCCCTGTGCAACGCGGGGACCGGAGGCGGGACCGGGTTGATCCGGGTCGTGGCCGAACCAACCTCGCCGTTCGACCCGTGATCACCGCGCGCGGACCGAACGATCTCCTCGACTTCGCGGGGGCGACGCGCACGCAGGATGTGCGCATCAGGGTTCTGACGCCCGCGGTGCGACCCGCCCCGGCCCGGTTGACCCACCCCGAGGGGCAGGCCCACCTCGCTCAGGCGGCGCGAGGGTGCGCGACGCGCGAGAGCTGCTCTTCGAACCACGAACGATCGCGCGCGTTCGACAGCGCGACCTCGGCCTCGACCTCACCGCGCACCAACAACTGCATCAGCGATTGATCGACGGTGCGCGTCAGCAGCGGGCCCAACTGAGTGAACACGCCGTCGCGCACGAAGGCCTTCACCGGCTCCGAGCCGGGCAGCAGCTCCCAGCACAGGCTCCGGCCCTGCGAGACGTTCGGCACCAGGCTCTGCGCGAACACACCGCGCAGCACCGAGGCCACCGCGCTCGGCCGGCCCTGCGAGAGATCGACGAGCTTCTGCACCGCCGTGACGGCAGACTTCGCGTGCAGCACCCCGAGCACCAGGCGCCCGCGATCCGCCAGGGCCAGCGCCGCCGCCAGCGTGCTCGGATCATCGAGGTGCCCGACCACGACGAGATCATCGTCGCCCCGCCGCGACTCCTCGAGGCCCGCGGCGAAGGTCGGCACGTGGGTGCCCACCTCGAGCTGGCGCACCAACCCGCGCCGGGCCTCGAGCACGTATTCGATGGGCGACTCCAGCGTGCACACCGTGGTGGGTCGCGCGTCGAGCGCCGCCTGGGTGAGCGCAGCGGCGGTGGTGGTGGTGCCCTGCCCTGCGCCGCCGGCCACCACCCACAGGCCCGAGCCGCGCAGCACCTGCAGGAAGTCGTCGGGGATTCCGAGGCTGGCGTGCGACGGCACCTTCCGCGGCAACGCGCGCACCACCACGCTCAGCCCCTCGCGGCCGACCTGCCCGCGCACGTGGAAGATGGCGTCCTTCGAGACGTGGCTGAACTCGAACGAGCTCTTCTTGCCGAGCGCGTCACGCTGCGCCTGCGGAGCGAGCGCCATCAGCGCCTCGCGGATGTCGGACGCGCTGAACGGCCCGAGCTCCGCCAGCGGGCGCAGCTGGCCCTCGACGCGCGCGAACGCGAGCTGATCAGGCGAGAGGTGGAGATGGCTGACGCGCTGCTCCGGGAGCTGCGCGATGATCGACACCAGGTTCGGCCGCGGCGCGTCGGTGGTGGTGGGCGGCGGCGGCGTGCTGGGCGCGGTGATCACCGAGTCCGACGAGAGGCCCTTGCCGCTGAAGATCAGCTCTTCGCCCCCGCGCGCGGCCTTCACCCGCACCTTGAGGTCGCTGCCGTGCATCTCCATGTGCACCGCCAGCGAGCCCTTGCGGCTCTCGAAGACGAAGTCGATCGGCTTGCCGCCGAGGAAGTCCTGGCTCTGCTCGCGCGGCACGAGGTCGGCGAACAGGAGCAGGATCTGCCCCGAGCGCAGCGGCTGACGGAACACGGGCGTCGCCCCGCCTCCTTCGTCCACGTAGAAGCCGGGCGTCTCCGAATCGAGCGACATCGCGCTGCCCGGATGGGTGAAGAGGTACTCGGTGAGCTGTTCGAGACGAGCCATGCGCGCGCAGCCGTGCACGGCGCGTACCTCGCGAACTCCCCGTCAGCGCTCGGGAAAAGAGCGCGGTTCCCGAGTCGGGGCCCCGAATCAGGGTTTGCCTGACTCAGGGCTGCGCCATCACGGCCGGCGTGGCGACCGGCTCGAGCATGCCGGGCAACACGAAGCCGGCGATGCGCGCGCGGCGATCGAGGGCCACCCTGCGGCGGGCCTCGAGCGTCTTGCGCTCTTGTCTCGAGAGTCCATCGGCACGTCCGGCCAATTCGATGAGCCGCTCTTCGATGGCCGTCAGCTCTTCGTCGAGCAGCACCGCCTGCACGTTGCGCTTGCGGCCCAGCTTGTTCTCGGTGCCGATGGGCACCCCCTTCACCGACTCGAGGCGCACCGGCCCCCCTTCCGTCTCGCGCACCAGCTCGAGCTCGACCAGCAGCCCGTCGCGCTTGGTCCCGTTCACGTCGGCGAAGTCCTGGTTGCTGACGAGGTTGCCGAGCGAGAAGACCACCAGGCCCTTGCCGCCCTGGCTGCGCTCGAGGAACTCCACCGGCTGCAGCACGTGCGGGTGGTGACCGATGACCGCGAAGGCGCCGGCGTCGAGCATCTGCCGGGCGAGCTTTCGATCTTCCGGCGCGGGCGCGAACTTGTACTCGGCGCCCCAGTGGATGCTCACCAGCAGCACGTCCACCTCCGCGGCGCGCGCGCGAAGGGTGGCGAGGAAGTCGTCGACCGAGTGACCGCCGATGATCGGCTCGATGGGGTACGGCACCGCGGGCACGTGGGGCAGCGCGGGGTCTTTCTTGTTGTTGAAGCCGTTGAGCCAGCGGGTGACCGCCAGCAGGCCGATGCGCAGCCCGTGCTTCTCGATGATCAGCGGGGTCCACGCCGCCGCCTCGTTCACGTCGGCGCCGGCCGAGAGCAGCTGCGCCTGCGTCAGGTACTCGCGCGTCGCGGTGATGCCCTCGCGGTGCTGATCGAGGCAGTGGTTATTGGCGAAGGTGGCGACGTCGACGCCGGCGCGCTTGAGGGCCGAGAGCAGCGGCGGCTGCGCGTTGAAGACCATGTCGCCGGTCTCGGGCTTCTTGAGGGTGACGATGGGCGTCTCGAGGTTCACCACCGCCACGTCCGCGCGGCGCAGCACCGGCGAGAGCGGCCCGAGCACGTGGTCCCACCCGGCGTTGTTGTCCACGTCGCCGGTCTTCGCGCGCACCGACGCCACCTGCTTGACCGGATCATGGGGGATGACGTCGCCCCCGAAGATCAGCGTCACGCGAGCGGGGGCCTGACCGAGGGCGAGGATGATCAGCAGCGACGGCGTCACGGCGCTGACGATAGCCCGCTCCCCGCGAGGCCGGCGAACTCTGCCGAGGGCGCCGCGCCGAAGCCCCGCTTAGGCATTTCCACATGAAGCTGATCCACGAAGCAGGGCTGATCCGCGTTCGACAGTGCCGCCACGGGGCGATGGCCTACCCCACCACCGACGCGCACGTCGGGCGCTCGCTCGACACCTACGGCGAGTGGGCCGAGAGCGAGCTGCAGCTCCTGGGCGCGTTGATCAAACCCGGCGACGTGGTGGTCGACGTCGGCGCCAACCTCGGCACCCACGCCGTCTTCTTCGCGCAGAAGGTCGGGCCGGGCGGCGCGGTCTTCGCGTTCGAGCCGCAGCGCCTGATGCACCAATTGCTCAACACCAACGCCACGCTCAATGGGCTCACCTCGCTGCGGGCGATCCACGGCGCGGTGGGCGCGACGCCGGGGGCGCTGGTGGTGCCCGACATCGACTACTCCGCGCCGGGCAACTTCGGCGGGCTGCGGCTGGGCGACTGGAAGCAGGGCGAGACGGTGCCGGTCTTCACGCTCGACGCGCTGGGCCTGCGCAAGTGCGCGCTGCTGAAGATCGACGTCGAGGGCATGGAAGGCGCGGTGCTCGACGGCGCGCGCGCCTTCATCGCCGGCACCAAGCCCGTCATCTTCTTCGAGCACAACGCCATCGGCGGCGCACCGGAGGTCATCGAGCGGCTGCTCAAGCACGAGTACGCCTGCTTCTGGCACTTCAGCCCGTTCTTCCGCCCCGACAACTTCGCGGGTCAGGCCGAGGACCTGTTCGGTGGGCTGCTCGACGCCAACGTCATCGCCGTGCCGCGCGCGGTGGCCGGCGCCCTGCGCTCGCTCGAGCCCGTCACCTCGGCGACCGACACCGCCGCCGCCGCGCTCGAGCGTCGTCGCTCACGCTGAGCGCCGCACCAGCTCGGGGCAGACGTGCGCGTCCATGCGCTCGCCGGCCTCGTTGAAGCGCGCCCAGTTCACGACGAAGTCACCGCCGTACGGGTCGTCGAGATCGAGGATCAACGAGGTGGCCGCGACGATCACCCACGTCATGCCCGCCGTGAGCGTGGCCTGAACCGCGAGGCTCTCGACCCACAGCAGCCACACCGCGCCGACGGAGATCGCCCCGCCCAGAAACACGAACCACCGCAGCGCCTCGGGCAGCCGCAGGCGCGAGACGGTGAGCCGGTGCTCGCGCGCCTCGTTGAGCTCGTGGAACAGCTCGAGGGCGGGCTCGAAGACGCGCTCCTCCGCCGCCGAGGGGGCGTGGTTCATGAAGTCGCGGAACGAGGCGTCGAGCAGCCGCTTGTCGTCTTCTTCGACCTTCTCGGGCCGCGCGCCGTTGAGCGCCGGCACCACCTTCGCGTAGCGCCGCAGCCGGGCCCGCACCTCGTCACGCTGCGGCCACGCGGTGAGCCAGCCGATGGTGGTGTAGACCTCGGCGAGCGCGACCGCTTCCTTCTCCACGGCGATCTGCGTCTCGTTGTGCTGCTGCCACACGACGTAGATCACGAACGCGACGATGACACCGTAGATGCTGCCGAAGGTCTGCAGGAAGTTGCCGCTGACGTCGCTCGCGCCGCGCAGAGACTCGGGCGGCACGACGCTGCGAAAGACGAGCAACCCGCCGACCGAGACGGCCACCCACCACGCATGCTTGAGGAACCGGCGGCCGTGCACCAATGCGCGAGAACTCACCGCGCGACTGTACCCGCCGTCCGCCAACGAGCGCGCGTCACCGCGAGTGGGTCATTTTTCCCAGGCCTTCACCGCACCGGCAGCGTCGCCACCAGCTTCTTCGGCGCCACCGCGCGATAGCTCTCGTCGAGCCACTCGAGCAACAGCGCCACCGGCACCTTCTTCCCCCTCGGGAACTTCGCCGACACCCAGCCCGCCTTGCCCAGCCCGTACCCGGTCGGCTCACAGAACGGCAGCGACAGCGCGGCGTCACCGGTGTGCGGCAGCTTGAGCGAGCACCCCACCTCGTCTTCCCCGTCGCGCCCGAGGAACACGAAGACCTTGCCCTTCACCTTCACCACCGACTCGCCCCACGGAAACTCTTCGGTCGTGCCCGGGTACGCGAGCGCCGCGGCGCGCACTTCGGCCAGCGGCGAGACGACCTTCTTCCTCTTCTTCGCGGCCATCGGCGTCACTCCGGCCGGGTGTTGAGCGACGCGGTGATGTTGCGAATGACGGCGCGCGGCGAGAAGCGCACCGACTGCATCGCCACCCAGTTGAGCAGCCCGTGCACCGACAGCACCTCGCCCTGCATCATCGCCTCGTACGCGTGGGCGGCGACGTCCTCGGGCTTCGCCACGCCGGGGCGCTGAAACAGCCGCGACTTGTCGTTGCCCGCGCGCCCCGCGAACTCGGTGGCCGTCGCGCCGGGGCAGTGGCAGGTGACCGTCACGCCGCTGCCCTGCAGCTCGTGCGCGAGCGCCTCCGAGAACGACACCACGAAGGCCTTGGTCGCGTAGTACGTCGCCATGAACGGGCCCGGCTGGAAGCCCGCGGTCGACGCGATGTTGAGAATGCGCCCCGCCTTGCGCTCACGCATCGGCTGCCCGAAGCGGTGACACAGCTCGAGCAGCGTGGCGCAGTTGAGCTCGACCATCTCCACCTCGCCCTCGACGGGGAGATCGAGGAACGGCCCGGTGCTGCCGTAGCCCGCGTTGTTCACCAGGTACCCGACCTCCAGGCCCTTCGCCTTCACCCGCTCGAACACCCGCGCCGCCGCGCCGGGCTTCGACAGGTCCTCCGCCAGCACGTGGGTCTTCACCTGGTGGAAGCGGAGCCGCTCGGCGATCGCCTCCAGCCGCGCCTGACTGCGCGAGACGAGCACCACGTCGTGCCCGTCGCGGGCGAAGAGGTGGGCAAACTGCTCGCCGAGGCCGGCGGACGCTCCGGTGATGAGGGCAACGCTCTTGGTGCTCATGGCCGCTGCATAGCCGAACCCGTGGTATGCGGGGCGCCCATGGCTTCTCTCTCTGAAGTGTTGAACGGCGACGGCAAGAAGAACCTCGTGGTCGACGACTGCTGCACGCTCATCGACCAGGAAGTGGCGGACAAAGGCGGGCTCTCGGGCCTGGCCATCAAGGCCGGCTACTCGGCGGTGAAGAACATCAAGCCGGGCTTCATTCGCCACGTGGTGTCCGACCTGCTGCCCGAGTTCGCCAACGCGCTCGACCCCATCTTCCAGGAAGCGAAGACGAAGGCGGTGCCGGTCAGCGGCCACTTCAACTCGAACTCCGGCCGCGTCGCCGACGCGCTCTTGTCGATCACCGACGAGAAGGCCAAGCGCTCGACGTCGGGCGTCGTGAAGGGCACCTACGAGCGCCTGCGCGGCACCGCGAAGAAGAACGTCGAATCGGCGATCCCCCGCCTCGGCAAGCTCATCGAGAAGCACACCAACTGATGTTGGGCGCGCTGCTGCTGCTCGCGCTCGCGCAAGACCCCGACGAGGTCGGCGAGCAGCTCGCGCGCGCGAAGAAGATCGACGCCTGCTGGGCGGCCTACCTGCCGGCCAGGAAGGTGTTCCCCACGGCGTACCTTCGCGGCACCAGCACCGACGCCGCGACGTGCACCCGCCGGGTAATGAACCGCGAGATCGACGCGCTCCTGCTGCCGCTCAAGAAGAGCGGCCCCGCCCTCTTCAAGCGCGGCATGGACGCGCAGCGCGAGTTCAACGACGCGGTGAAGCGCTACTGCGGCCGCTGGTCGGCCTGGTACGGCCAGTGCTGCGCGACGTGCTCGTACACCGAAGAGCCCGAGTGCGAGATGGACTTCCACGGCGCGCGCGTGAAGCAGGTGCAGGCGGCGATCGCGAAGAGCGCCCCCGCCGAAGTGAGCGCGCCCACGCGGCCGCGCACCTCCGAGTTCACCGCCTACGCCACCGAGTGGTGCGCCTTCCTCGGCGAGCACGGCGTCACCGTCGACGCGCAGTGCAGCGCGCGGGTACTGGGCGCGCTCGAGCAGGGCCAGCGCGACAAGGGCGCCGAGCTGAGCTGCAAGGCTCAGGGCAAGGAATAGTCGAGCTCGTAGAAGTGCTGCCGGTCGACGATGGTGATGTGCATCGTGCCCGTCAGGCCGCGCAGCGCGCCGGTCGCCGAGTCGGGCACCACGGTGATGGTCAACGAGTCCACCCCTCGGTCCATCAGCCCGGTGTGCAGCACCACGAACGAGCCCTGGCGCCCCTCGACCGTGCCCTCGATGCGCTCCACCGCCACGTAGCCCGCGGAGTTCTGCACCGGCGTGCGCGCGTACGTCATCTGCACCACGCTCTTCGCTTCCAGCAGCCCGCTGAACTGCTTGTCGAAGCGCATGCGCCCCAGCGTCACGCCGTCGGTCACGTCGTACGGCGGCTCAGCGCTCGACTGGATCTCGAACTTCCCCTTGATGATCGGCATGCGCGCACTGGTAGCGCGCGCGTGTGAGGGCCGTCTTGAAGAAACGCGTCAGACCAGCCGCTCGGCGAAGACCTGCGCCAGAGCCATGATGGTGTGCTGCGGGTTGACGCCGAGGTTGGTGGGGATCACCGAGCCGTCGGCCACCACCAGGTTCTGCACGCCGTGCACGCGGCCGTTCCCGTCGGTGACCGAGGTGCGCTCGTCTTTGCCCATCACGCAGCCGCCGAAGAGGTGGCTCAAGATGGCGATGTACTTCTGCGGGTCGAGCGGCGCGTCGTCGAGCAGGCCGACCTGATCAGGCGTCAGCTCGTAGGGCATGCCCGCGATGCCGGGAATGATCCGCTTCGCGCCGGCGGCGAAGTGCTGTCTGGCGAGCAACACCATGCCCTGGCGGAAGCGCTCCATGTCGGCGCGGTCGAGCGTGTAGTGGACCTGCGGCGTACCGAAGAGCGACTTGCTCACCCGGCCCGTCGACTCGGCGCGCACCGCGTGGCACCACATCGTGATGTGGCGGTACTGCGCGAGACGCTCCATCAACTGCACGCCGCCGCCCGACAACCGGCTCGCCACCAGCTCAGGGGGAATCGCCAGCGTCTCGAGCTTGAGCCCGGGGTTCACCCGGAACGCCGTCGACGCCCAGCCCTGCGTCGCGCCGACGTTCATGTCCACCGGCTCGTCGTACACGCCGAACACACCGGTGCCGGGGTGCGCGCGGAAGTACTTCCCCAGCGCAGGCAGCTTGAGCCCCGAGCGCATGAGGATGACGGGGGAGTGCGTCACCGACGCGGCGATCACCACCGCCTTCGACGCGCGCAGCGTGAAGCGCGCCCCCTTCGTGCGACGCGCGGGGTGCACGAAGCGACCGGTGACGCCGACCGCCTTCGTGCCTTCGAACAACACGCGATCCACCGGCGCGCAGGTGACCACCGAGCCGCCACGCGTGAGCACCTCGGGCACGAAGACCAGGTTCACGCTCTGCTTCTTCTTCGCGCGGCAGCCCTGCAGACACTGCCCGTTGCCCTCGCAGCCCCTGGCGTACCGCTTCATCGGGTGCGGGTCGGCCCACTTCAGGACGTCCTCCCCCTGCTTCGCGAGCAGGTTCGCGCGGCCCCACGCCTTCGGAGGCACCTCCTCGACCGAAAGATCCACCTCCAACCGATCCTGCGCCGCGAGCACCGCGTCGCGCAGATCGCCGATGCCGTGCTCCGCCTGCCACTGCGTGAAGATGTCGTCGGGCGTGCGCACGCAGATGGCGGAGTTGATGACCGTCGTGCCGCCCACCGTGCGCGCCTGCACCACCGGCCACAGCGCGCGGCCCATCGTCACCTGCGCGCCCCACTCGTCCATCAGGTCGCGCATGCCGCCGTACGCGGAGTGCGGGTAGTCGTCGGGCTCGCGCCACGCGCCCGCCTCCACCAACGCGACCGAACGACCGGCGCGAGACAACGTCGCGGCCGCGGCGGCGCCACCGGCCCCACTGCCGACCACCACGAACTCGAAGCTCGCCTCGAAGTCTTCGCCCTTCTCGCGAAACGCGACGTGGCTCACGTGGTCCTCCACGTGCCGGGGTCGCTGGGCAGCGCAGGCAGCGCGAAGACCTTCCGCACCTCGGGGTGCGCGCCCCAGCACAGCCCCGCGCAGAGCTTCACGAGGAAGACGGACTGCCGCACGAGGTACACGTTGGTGCTGGTGATGCGCGCGGCGTGGCGATCGGCCAGCTTCGCCGGCAGCAGGAACGCGGGCAGCGGCAGGTACACCGTGAACAGCGGCGTGAGGTGGAACACCAGCGCGCCCAGCACGGTGCCCAGCCAGATCAACAGCGGGCTCTCACGCTTGAACTTCTTCAGGAACTCGTCGAGCCCGCAGTCGGCCGCGCCGGGCAGCGTCGGCGTGCGCGGGTAGATGATGACGACGGCAGAGCGCACCAGCCAGAGCATGCGCGGTCGATAGCACCGCGCGGAACGGCGCGGCAGACCGAAGCAATTCCCCTCCGAGCGAGAGGTTTCACGTTGGCGGGCTCGGCGCGTCGGGCTCGTTGAGCAGCGAGAGCGCCTCCATCGTCAGCCGCACCACCAGCGGGCCCATCAGCGCGCCCCACGTGCCGAAGGCCGCGAGCCCTCCGAAGACCGACACGAAGAGCAGGTACATCGGCAGCTGCAGCGCGCCGAGCCGCGCGTAGACGGGCCGCAGCAGGTTATCGATGGTGCTGATCACCACCACGCCCAGCGCGAGCAGAATGGCGCCCTTGATGGGGTGGCCGGTGAGGAAGAGCCCGAGCGCGATCGGCCCCCACACCAGACCCGTGCCCACCAGCGGCACCACCGACGCGATGCCGGTGATGGGCCCCAGCACCCACGCGCGCGGCACGCCCAGCGAGAAGTAGATGAGCGTCGCCGCCGCGCCCTGCGTGAGGCTGGTGAGCCCGACCCCGACCAGCAGCCCGCGGCCCGTCTCGTGGAACGCGGCGGCGAAGCGCTCGAGCGCGCGCCGGTCGAGCGGAGAGTGCCGCACCAGCCACGCCCACAACGGCTGCGCGTCGACGAGGAAGACGTACGCACCAGCGAAGTAGATGAAGAGCCCGACGAGCCCCTTGGCCGCCGCGCCCGCGAGATCCGACAAGAGCCCGAAGCCCTGAGAGCCCGAGCGCTGCACGAGCATCATCACCTCGCCGAAGGTCTTCGGCAGGCTCAGCGGCGCATCGGGCGAAGACGCCAACGACTCGAGCGCGCTCTTCGCCGACTCGGAGTCGCGCACCATGCCGAGCAGCTCCTGCGCACCCGAGATGATGCCCACCGCCATCAGCGCCAACGGCAACGCGATCACCATGAACAACAACATCGACAACGTGCCCGCCGCGCGGCGACGACCCTTCAGCCGCTTCTCGAAGCGCACCAGCAGCGGTCTCGTCAGCGCCGCCGTCCACGCCGCGAGCACCAGCGCAGGCCACAGCGGCCAGAACACGAAGAGCGCCGCCGCGCACAACGCCAGGGTCGCCCACCGCAAGGGAGTCATCGAGTGACTGCTCATGCATGAACCGTAGCCCCCACACAGATCAGCCGAGCGGCGGCTGCACGTAGGGGCTCGGGCGACGCGGCGCGCGGCACGAGAGAGGCATCGAATGCAGTCCCATGCGAAGCCTGCTGTTGGCGATGACGGTGATTCTGTGCGGCTGCGGCCGCGCGCCGGAGCCGAACGAAGACGATGGCGGGTCCACCGATGCGGGTGATGCGGCCGACGCGAGCACCTCCTTCGACGCGGGCGCGGCCGACGCAGGCGAAAGCGATGCGGGCCCGCCAGACGCGGGCGAAAGCGATGCAGGCGCGCCCGATGCAGGAATCGCCGACGCCGGTCCGGTGGATGCCGGCCCTGCCTCAGCGCGACAGGTGCAACGCCGGCTGGGCAGCACCGACGCGGGCAACGGGTACTACGAGTACCTCCCGCCGCGGTACGGCGATGGCGTCGCGCGGCCGCTGATCATCTTCTGGCACGGCGTCGGCGAAGACGGGAACGGCGGCACCGAGCTGTCTCGGGTGTTGCTGCACGGGCCTCCGAAGTTGATCGCGGGCGACGCGTGGCCTGACGATCGCCCCTTCGTCGTGCTCTCGCCACAACACGCAGGCACGGGTTGCCCCAGCGCCGACGAGGTGCACGCCTTCATCACCTTCGCCGCCAGCACGTACGCCGTCGATCCCCACCGGCTCTACCTCACGGGGCTCTCGTGCGGCGCCATCGGGAGCTGGCGCTACCTCACGCAGCACCTCGACGCGCAGGTCGCCGCGGCCGCGTTGATCGCCGGAGATCCCGGCAACGCCTGGTTCATTCACGGCTGCGAGCTCGGCCGGGTCGCGCTGTGGGACTTTCACGGTACCGACGACTTCGACGTGCTCATCGGTCCCGACCGCGACACCATGACCCTGCTCATCGCCTGCCCGATGCCGCCGCGCAAAGACGCGCGCTTCACTGAGTACCCGGGCGTCGGTCACGACTCGTGGACGCGCACGTATGATCTCTCGGCCGGCCACGATCTCTACACGTGGCTGCTGGCGCAGACGAAGCCCTGACCTTCAGCGCGCCTGCGACTCACAGTCCGCGGGCACGCCGCCGCCGAGCCGGAAGAACGCGCAGCGCGAGACCTCGGGCGAGAGCTGCCGCCCATTGGCCCACACCGACACCTGCGCGTCGCGATAGCCGATGAGAAACGCGCGGAGCTGCTGCTCGTCTTGCGGCGCCAACCACCCGCTCGCGTCCACGCGCACCCGCAGCGGGCCACCCGAGACCGAGGCAGTGGCGATCACCTCCGTGTCGGGCTCACACGCGGTGGTCAGGCGCTCGTTCGGCGTGGGGTGGAGATCGGTGTGCGGCTCGGTGAGGCGCTTGTCGACCAGCTTCGGTGGATCGATCGTCAGCAGCCGCACGATGGAGTACGCGACGTCGACCGCGAAGGGGATGGTCGCGTACAGCGCGGTGCAGCTCACGCCCGACGTGGGATCTCCACACTTCACGCCGAAGCCGATGCCGAGCCCTGCGCCGATGATCCCCTCGAGGATGATCGGCAGCCAGTGCACCTGGTACCAGCCGCCGCGGTACTCGTAGGTCTTGTGCACGCTCCACACGCGATCGACGCCGCGCGTGACGTCTTCACAGGCGACGTGGGTGTGGCCGCTGAGCACTTCGATTCTGCGCTCGGGCGCGCGCTGCACCTCACCCGTCGGCCGGCGCTGCTCGACGTCTTTGGTCATCGTCTTGCCCGAGAGCAGGTACGCGCCGTCGAGCAGCAGGCCACACGACGACGCGCTCAGCGCGAGCATCACCAGCAGCGCGCGCCTCACGGGACGATCCTCACGCCGAGCTCCCAGTGTCCGCGAATGACGAGACCACCGGCCTGCGGCTCGGGTACCCAGACGTAGCCTTCCCCCGGCGGCAGTTCCCAGTGTCCGGCGATCCACACGTACTCGCTGCGCGTGACTTCCCAGCGCCAGTAGCCCTGCAGCCACACCGCGCCGGGGCCGGGCGCGACGCCGGGGTTCTCTGCGCGCGGCGGAGGCGGACGCTGCGCCCCTTCGTAGAAGCCCGGCGACCACACCCAGCGGCCGGACACGAGGATCCAATCGCCGCGCACCCACTGCGCCCCGGCGAACGGCTGCGCGCCCGGCGTCTCGGGGAGCGGCGGCGGCTTGCCCCAGCGACCGGGCGTCCACTCGAAGCGCACGCCGGCCCACGCCCACGAGCCCTCGATCCACGGCGCGCCGGGACCAGGCGGCTCTCCGCGCACGTCTTGAAGCGGCGGCGGCGCCTTCCAGTACCCGGGCTGCCACACCCACTTTCCGTCGCGCGCCTCCCACGTCCAGTAGCCCGAGCGCCAGGTGCAGCCGGGGTTGGGCGGGTTGCCCGTCGCCTCGACCTTCAACGCCGGCGCGGCGGGCGCGCCCCACGAGCCTCCGTGCCACACCCACTCGCCGTCACCGTCGTGCCAGACCCACTGACCGGGAATCCACGTCGCGCGCGCGTCGGCGGCCGGCGCGGGGTTCTCACGTCGCGGCGCAGGCGGCGGAGGACGCTCCTTCTTCGGCGGCGGCGTCGTCGTCACCACCACGGCCGCGCTCGCCTCGACGCGCGGCGGAGGCTCGACCTTCGGCGGCACCAGCTCGACGATCTCGTAGCGCAGCGAGGCCTCGGCGAGCTCCTGCGGCACCTCGGCCCAGATGGTGATCATCCCCGTCTCGTCGTACGCGTTCAGGTACGTCGTGCGGTACTCGCGCACTTGCGCACAACGGTTCGCGCGTTCTCGCTCGAAGGCGAGCTGCCCGTTCCAGGTCTCGGTCGTCACGCTCTGCCATCGCCCCGCAGGTTGCACCGGCGTCACCACCACCGTCGTGTCGACCGCCACCGACGCAGAGGCCGAGGCTGAAGGCCCGGGGTACGGCAACGGCGCGGTCTCTTGCGGCGCGGGCATCGGCATCGGCGGCGGCCCGTCACTCGGAGGCGGAGGCGCCACGACTTGCGCCGGCATCGCGACCTGCGGTTGCTGCACCGACTCACCCTGCGCGCGCAGCACGAGCAGGTCCTGCCACTTCGAGTCGCCGTCGCCGATCGTCTCCGTCTCACCGTCGGGGAAGGCGAGCACCAACTTCGGCGTGCACCGCGACCGCAACGTGATGCGCAGCTCGAAGTCGTGCCCGTCGTGGTCCGCGCGCCGCGGCACGGGGATCTCGATGGGTCCGATGAAGCGGCCATCACGCAGCACGACGACCTCGTTCTTGAGCGGCACCCGCTGAACGCCCGCGCAGCCGACGAGGCCCAGCACCGACAAAGAGAAGAGGAGCGGCTTCACGCGGCCTCCATACGGGGGAGCGGCGATTTTGTTCGAGGTGAGGCTCATTTCCACCAACCGGTGCGGGCGAGCGCGGCGCGGGCGGCGTCGTCTTCGGGGGTGGCGACGAAGTGCTCGTGCGTGGTGAGGGCGGCGCGATCGAGCGCGTCATGCTCCACGCCCGGCTGCAGGATGTTCATCATCAACACCACGCGGGTGTCGGGGCCGTCGTGACAGACCTGATGCTCGAAGCTGTCGTCGAACACCAACACCTTGCCGTCCTGCCACTGGCGGATCTGCGTGCCGACGCGCAGGTAGCAACCCTTCGAGCCGGTGAGCGCGAGATGCACCCGCAGCCGCCCATTGAACGGCCCCTGGTGCGCCGGCACCACGCTGCCCGGCACCAGCGCGGAGAAGAGCACCAGCTCGCGACGACACAGGCCCGGCAGCGCCTCGAGCACGCGTGAGGTGACGGGGCAGCGCGCGTGGCTCGCGTCGAAGCGCCCTCGGAACGGGTGGTAGAAGAAGTACCCGTTCCACGTCGAGAAGAGGTCTTCGCCGGGGTGTTGCAGCGGCTCGTCACGAACGCCGCGCACGCCGCGATACGGGAGCCAATCGCCGTCACGGCGGATCGCCTCGAGCTCCGCGAGGATCTCGGGCGCCGCCTCTTCGAGCGTGCGGAAGGCGGGGTCGAGCTCTTCGAGCTTCCAGAACGGCCGCGCTTCGACGCCGGGCCTCCAGAATGACGCGCGTTGATCGAGCACGTCGTGATCGCGCCGTCCGCTGCGCAGGAAGCGCCGGTAGAGCACCAGCTCGCGCTCCCAGTACCAGGGCCAGAGGTGGTCGAGGCCCAGCGCCTTCGCCTCGTCGGTGTCCTTCGACGCGCGGGCGAGCTGCGCGACGGTGAGGCTGAAGAAGTCCGAGAGCTCCTTCACCTCGAGCGTGCCGGCGAAGAGCTGCTTGGTGGCGGCGGGCGGCAGCTTGCCGAGCGCGACGTTGATGGCGCGCTCCACCGCGAGGAGCTGCTCGTCGGTCGGCTCGGTGGCCGCCAGCATCGCGTTGAGCTCGGCGTCGACGGCGCGTGGAACGCCGAGGTCGGGCTCGCGTTGCAGCGCCCGCAGCACGCGCTGGAGCAGTGGGTTTCGCAGCAGCAACTCGCGCTCGTGAGCGTCCACGTGGCGTGGATACCACGGCGAGGTAGAAGGGTCGGATGCGCCTCGTCCTTGCGTCTCTTGTGTTGCTGTTGGCTGCGTCGTGTTCGTCGTCGGTCCCGGCCTGTGGACCTTCGAACTGCACCGGTTGCTGCAGCGCGAGCGGCGCGTGCGTCGTCGGCAGCAGCACCCTCGACTGTGGCGCGGCCGGCGCGCAGTGCACGCAATGCGCCCTCGGCTCGAGCTGCTTCCTCGGCCAGTGCTCGTCGACGCAGACCGGCGGCGGCAGCGGGAGCACCGGCGGTGGAACGGGCTCGACCGGCGGTGGTGGCGGCGCGACGGGCGGCGGCGGTGGCTCGACGGGCGGAGGTGGTGGCGCGTCGACGGGTGGTGGTGGCGGCAACACCGGCGGTGGCGGCGGGGCGAACACGCTCATCCCCAACGTGATGCTGCTGGTCGACGTGTCGGGCTCGATGAACCTGCCGATCAACCCCAGCGACAGCCAGTGCCCGGCGAGCTGCGGCACCACGACGGCGAACCTCTGCCCCACGGCGTGCGCGACGCGCATCGGCCAGCTCCGCGCGGCGATCTCGACGTGGCTCAGCACGCGCGGCAGCTCGCTGCGCCTCGGCCTCACCACCTACCCCGCGGGCACGGCGTGCCAGGTGCCGACGGGTCCGAGCGTCTCGCTCCCCGCGCCGACGCCGACCGACGAAGGCACGACGTCGGCGCTCCAGGCCAACGCGTCGGCCATCAACACCACGCTGCAGGCCATCGAGCCGGTCGGCGGCACCCCCACCGGTGACTCGCTGCGCACGCTCGCCTCGGTCAGCGGGCTCACCTCGGCCGACAGCCGCGCCGACTACGTGGTGCTGATCACCGACGGGCTGCCGAACTGCAACGGCTCGAACGTCAACGCGCTGTGCGGCTGCAGCTCGAGCTGTACCCCTGCGCAGACGGCGGCCTGCAACTGCACGACGTCGGCGTGTACGAGCTCGCTGTGCAGCATCGGGTGTCTCGATGGGGACGGCGCGGTGGCGGCGGTGACGCAGCTGCGCAACGCGGGCATCAAGACGGCCATCATCGGCTTCGGAGCGGACGCCTCGAGCGCGACCGCCGCGACGGTGCTCGACAACATGGCGCGCGCGGGTGGGGCGGGCCGGGTGTGCCCGAACGGGACGACGCTCGAGTGTGGTGGGCTCATCTGCCGCGCCGATCGCACCTGCGAGCAGTCGTACTACTCGGCGGCGACGGCGAATGAGCTGCAGGCCGCGCTGAACACCCTCTTCTAACCTCCCTCTCCCTGCGGAGCGGGGAGAGGGTCGGGGTGAGGGGCGGAACCAACTCCCAAGCACGTTCAAAGGCTCTGCCCTGCCGCCCCTCACCCCAGCCCTCAGTTCTCGAGCTCTGCCTCGACCCATCGCCGCAACAACCCAACATCCGGCGACATCAACAACGACTCCGGCGCCACGCGCGAGAGCGACGCCGCGAGCTCCTCCATGTCGGTCTCCACGCGCCGCCCGTCATCGCGCGTGATGAAGAGCCTCTTCTTCGCCCGCTCACCGGTGACACACGCGAACCGCCGTCCATCGCGCGAGAACGCGAGCGTGCCACCGACCACCACGTCAAACCGGCGCTCCTGACCATCGACGACCAGGATCGTCTCCCCGTCCCGGCGAGCCAGATGCGCCACCCGAGCGCCATCAGCACTCAGCGCGAGTGAGCTCGCCCACTCCCACGTCGACCGCTCGACGCCATCGAGCACCACCACCTGCCGTCCCGCGCGCGCACCAATGAAGCCGACGTGCGAGCCCGCAAGCACCACATCCTCCACCTCATCCCACGGTCCCCACTCAGCCTGCCCCGCGACCACGACCCACGCGTCACCGCGCTTCCCGACGAACACCAACCGCCCCGCCCCGTCGCGCTGGAGCTTCGTCTTCAACGCCGCAAACGGACCCACCTCCCGCGCGCCATCGACGACCCAGTCCTCACGCCCGCGACGTCCGACGTACGCGGCCCCATTCAGACCGGCGATGCGATCGAAGGCAGGCCCAGCCACCCCATCGACGAACACGCGCCACTTCCCCTCCCCGCGCGCCAGCACCACGTCGGGCGGCCCCAGCACCAGCTCCGCGACTGCCTCGAAGGCAGGACCCTCCACACCATCCACCACCACAAACGACGCGCCGCCGCGCCGCGCGACGTACCCCAGCCGAGCGCCGGAAAACTGGAGCTGCCCCACCGCATCCATCACCGCGCCGCGCTTCCCATCCCGCACCACGAAGACCTCGCGACCGTCCTGCGCGGCCCACGCCCAATCCCCCGCCGGCCCGAGCACGATCGACCCCGGCAACACATTCTCAGTCGGTACCGCCTCGCGCCCGTCATGCACCACCACCCAGCGCCCCGCGCGCTCACCGGTGTACGCAACATGCGGAAACCGAAACACCAGCGCCCCGATCGACTCGAAGCGCGGCCCCGGCACGCCATCGACGAACACCGCCCACCCGTCATCGAGCTCTGCGGGGTACGCGACGTGGCCCTCACTGAAGCTCAGCGCCTCGACCGCGACGCCCCTGGTCAGCGGCCCATCGACCATGTCGAACCGCACGCGCTGCTGACCTGCCTGCTCGAGCACCGACGCGACGTGGCGGCGATCATCACTGCGCCCGTACCAGACGACGTGCGTGCACCCCGAGCACAGCGCCAGCAACACCCACCAGCGCGTCACGTCTTGCCAGGCGCCGCCGCGAGGTGGAGCGCGCCCCTCGAGCTGGTCAACACGCCCTTCGCGACCGTGCGGCCGCTGACGGTCGCCTCGACCTCGAAGCGAATCAACCGATCCACCACCCGGCTGAGCACCGCGCGGTAGTCGAGCCGCTGCCCAGCGAACACGGGCGCGAGGAGCTTGATGTCGACCGCGCCTGCGAGCCCGCCACGCGAGATGGGATCCGGATCCTCCGCGAGCAGCGCCGCGAAGCGCTTGTTGAGCTCGGGATCGAAGCCGGGGTTGAGCCGGTACCCCAGCTCGAGGTTCTTCAGCGCCGCGAAGACGTCGTCGGCGTTGCCCCCCGCGGCGGCCAGCTCCTGCCGCGCGACCCAGAGGATGTGGCAGAGGTTGCTGGCCTGGAGCAGCCCCTCGATGGTGTACACGCCGGGCCACAGACTCAGCCCCGGGAAGTGGCCGTCGAACACCGGCTCGTTGGCCGAGATGAAGCGCGACGCGGTGAGCGCCGGCGTCGGCCCGTCCTCGAAGCTCTCGATGCGATCCACCATCAACAGCGGTCGCCGGTGCGGAATGAGCCGCTGCACGACGTCTGGGCCGAGCTCGAGGGTGGTCTTCATGCAGGTCTCTCCAGGGCGGCCAGCGTGCGGCCGAAGTCTGCGGCGTCTTCGGTGGTGAACACGCGCACGGTGCCGCCGAGGTTCTTGCGCAACAGCCCACGCATCACCGCGCCGGGGCCGATGGTGATGAACGCGTCGAGCCCGTGCGCCCAGGCCTTCGCGAGCGCCTCCGTGAAGCGCACCGGCCGACACAGCGCCTCGGGCAGCGCGTCGAAGCGACCGATGACGGGCGTGCTGCTGGCGCGCGGCGCGAGCTTCTCGAGCGCAGCCCGCAGCTCCTCGACCGCGCCCGCCATCGCGCCGGTGTGCCACGCGCCCGCCACCGGCACGCGACGACCGGGCATCTGCGCCGTCACCACGCGCAGCGCCTCGTCGGGACCGCCGATCACCACCTCATCGGGAGCGTTGAGCGCCGCAAGCGAGAGCTGCGGTGCGAGCGCGAGCGCGCGGTTCGCGGCGTCGGTGGAAGGCAGCGCCAGCAGCCCACCCGGCGCCTTCGCGGCCTCACGCGCCATCAACGCCCCACGCAGCGCGGCCACCGTGACCGCGCCTTCATCGGAGATGACGTCCGCGGCAGCGAACGCCGCGAGCTCACCGAGCGAATGACCCAGCACCACCCTGGGCTGAACCCCGGCGCGCGCGCACGCCCGGTGCACCGCGAGCGCGATAGCGACGAGCACCGGCTGCAGCACCTCGGTGCGCTCCAGCGCGCGACCGCCCTGCACTTCCAGCTCGGCCTCGGTCAGCCCCGCGGAACGAGCGGCCAGGCTGATCAACTCCGCCCCGTGCGGCCACGAGCGCGCGAGCGCGAGCCCCGCCAGCAGATTGCGAGCGCCCTGTCCCGGAAACAGAAAGCCCAGCCGCCGCGCGGTCACAGCGACAGCCCTCCGTCGACGACTAAGGCCTGCCCGACCACGTACGCGGCGTCATCCGACGCGAGGAACAGCACCACCTTCGCCACGTCTTCCCCCGACCCCAGGCGCCGCAGCGGAATCTGCCCGACCCGTGCCTCGACGATTCGCCGATCGAGCGCCTCGGCCATGCCCACGTTGCACACGCCGGGCACCACCGCGTTGACGCGCACGCCCTTCGGCGCCAGCTCGGCCGCGAGCGTCTGCGTGAGCGCGATCACCCCGCCCTTCGACGCCGCGTAGTTCACCTGCCCGACGCTCGCGTGCAGCCCGGCGATCGACGCCACGTTCACGATGGCCCCGCGCTTCTTGCCGAGCATCGGCCGGGTCACCGCGCGGCACACGTTGAAGGTGCCGTCGAGGTTGGTCGACAGCACCTGCCGCCAGCTCTCCTTCTGCATCACCGCGAACAGCTCGTCGCGCGCGATGCCGGCGTTGTTCACCACCACGTCGAGCTTGCCCCGCGCCGCGAGCATCACGCCCACCGCCTCGTCGACCTTCGCCGCGTCACTCACGTCGAAGCCGATCACCGCGCCGTCACCGCCGGCCGCCTTCACCGCCGCGAGCGTCTCGTTCGCCGCGGCCTCACCGACACGAAAGCCGATGAACACGAACGCGCCCTCGGCGCCGAACGCGAGCGCGATGGCCCGCCCCAGGCCGCGCGAGGCGCCCGTCACCAGCACCGTGGCGTCGACGAAGCGCTTCATAGGGCCAGCGGGGGGAACTCCGAGGAGTCGCGATCGGCCCACGTGTGCCGCTGCGGGCTCACGTAGAGGCTGCGGTTGTTGATCACCGGCGGCGACGAGGTGCGCGCGGCGTGACCACCGACGACGAAGCCGCCGACGCCGGGCACCGCGAGCGGCAGATCCATCAGCACCACGCCGACCCACTTCCCGACGAACGGCGAGTCGACCGCGGCCAGCACCTTCCCGGCCGGCGCGCCGTCGTGCGTGACGACGTCACCCGGCGACATCGCGCCCTCGGAGACCAGACACGTCACCCGCGCGCTCGCGCGGTGCGCCTTCACCGCCGCCGAACCGACCGCGTCTTTGCCGGGCGTCAGCCGCCACTGCAGCCCCAGCTCGAGCGGCGTCAGCCCAGCCTTCCCTTCCGCTCGAATGTTGAAGAACCAGTTCTCGAGCGCGCAGTGGTCGATCGCCGCGAGGCTCACGCGCGTCAGGTCCCACTCGCGGCCGTGTTGCTCGAGGCCCGCGCGCAGCGCCTCGACCTCGGCGTTGGGCACCAGCAGCTCGTAGCCGAACTCGCCTGTCTTCCCTGCGCGGAAGCACACCACGCCCGACGCCCCGCGCAGGAACGTGAGGTACGGCATGCCCACCACGTCGCCGCCGAGACACGTCGCGAGGAGATCCCACGCGAACGGCCCGTGGACCGACAGCCACCGGTGCGAGCCGTCGAGCCGCGTCACCTCGAGCTCGGGCCCGGTGGCGTGCTGACGAACCCACGCCTCGAGCTCGGCGGCGCTCGGCCCCTCGCACACCAGGAAGTACGCCTCGTCGTCGCGCGCGACGTAGGCGTCGGCGAACACCGTGCCGTCCTCGCACAGCAACAAGGTCGGCTTGAGCTGCGTGTCTTGCAGCGCCAGCGCGATGGGACACAGCCGATCGAGCGTGGCGAACGCCGCGGCGCCGCTCAGCCGCAGCGCGACCGTCGCCGACTCGTCGCACAGCGCAGTGCCGGTGCGAAGCGCGCGCAGCTCGTCACGGAGCGACATGCGAGCCTCCCGTCTTGCGCATCACCAGGTCGACGAGGCTGTTCACGGTGCGCATCGAGGGCCGCGCGAGCGCGTCGTCGTCGAGGCGGAAGCCGAACTCGGTCTCGAGGCTGACCACCAGCTCCACCGCGTCGACCGAGTCGAGGCCGAGGCCGGTGCCGAACAGCGGCGCGTCGGGGTCGATCTCGTCGGGCTCGCGCTGCACCTTCAGGTCTTCGATCAACACCCGGCGCACGCGCGCGAGCTGCTGCGCTCGGTGCTCGAGCCAGGCCATCAACACAGGGGTCATGCGTCACTCCGTTCGAGGACCACGGCGCACGAGGCCGCGATCGAGACATCGACCAACAAGGTGCGGCCCGCGCCCAGCCGCAACGACTGGAACGCGGCGCCACACGAAGCCAACGAGCCGCTCGCGAGCGCGTCGAGGTGCTCGCGCGCCGGCGTCACCGAGGCCGCGCCGCACGCGCTGGCGATCGCCTCCTCCAGGGCGCGCGGGCCCGCGAGCGCCCAGCCCGCCAACCGCACGCTGCCCTCGGTGGGAAGCGAGGTGAGCACCAACGCCGCCGCCGCGTCGCTGCGCCCGGTGTCACGCTCGAGATCCACCTCGTCTACCGCGCCCACCACCAGCCGGTCCGCGTCGGTGCGAGACGAGAGATACGTCGCCGCCAGCGCCGCCGCGACGAGCCCGCTGCCCACGCCGGTCGTCAACGTCGTGGTCGGACCGCGGAGCCCGAGCAGCCGCGCCGCGGTGCCCGTCGCGCTGTTGAGCACCAGCCGCGTGAAAGCCGGCGCAGACACCTTCACCAGCCCGCGCTCGCGAATGGTGCTCCGGAACTCTTCCCACGAGACGGGCGACGCGTTGGTGGTGCCGACGAAGAGCCCGGTGCGCTCTCGCGCCGCGCCGCTCAACGTCAGCTTCGCGTCGCCGAGCGCCAACGCCACCGCCCCCGTCAGCGCGCGCGCCGAGGGGTCCATGCCGCGCGTATCGGCGGTCGGCACCAGCGCCTCGAGCTTGAAGGGGCCGAGCCGCTTCGAGCCAGCCTCCGGCAGCAGCGCCCCGAAGCCGCTCACGTACACCGGCCGCTGCACCGGCGCGCGCCGCGGCGTCACCCGCTTCGAGACCGCCACCACCGCGTTCGCGCCGCCGAAGGCCGAGTTGTTCGACAGCAGGTGCTCGACCTTCGCGGCGCGCGGAGTCGTTTGCGCCACCGGATCGCTCGGCCCCCGCCGTCGCGGCTTCGTGAAGTGCAGCGTGGGGAGCACCTGCCCGTGCTCGAGCGCCAACAGCGAGCACACCAACTCCAACACCCCGGCCGCCCCTTGCGCGTGCGCGAGGTAGCTCTTGGTCGAGCTCACCGGCACCTGCTCGGCGCGAGAGCCGAGCACCGAAGAGATGGCGAGCCACTCCGCTGGATCGTTCGCCGCCGTGCCGGTGCCGTGCGCGTTGACGTAGTCGATGTCTTCCGCGCGCAGCCCCGCGTCGTCGAGCGTGGCCCGCAACGCGCGCGCGACGCCGGCCCCCGAGGGCTCAGGCGAGGTGGCGTGGTAGCCGTCACCCGACAGCGCGTAGCCGGAGAAGCACGCCACGAACGGCGCGCCCCGCGCGAGCGCGTCGGCCTCCCGCTCGAGCACCAGGAAGCCCGCGCCTTCACCGAGCGTGGTGCCGATGCCCTCGCTGAACGGAGAACACTTCTTCGGGCTCAGCAGCCCCAGCGCGTGAAAGCCCGCGAAGATCTCCGGGCACAACACGTCGGCGCCGCCCGCGAGCACCACGTCGGCGAGCCCGTCATCGAGCAGGTCTCTCCCGATGCCCAGCGCGTTGGTCGACGAGGAGCACGCGGTGGAGACGGTCACCACCGGCCCTTCGATGCCGAGCGCCGCCGCGACCTCCGCGCTGCCTTCGTGCAGACCGCCGAGGTGGCTGCCCATGCTGGTGCCGAGCACGAGCGCCACGCGCCGCGGGTTCGCGAACGTCACCTTCGCGCGCGCCACCGCTTCTTTCGCCGCGAGCACCGAGTAACGAATGCAGGTCTCGCGCGTGCCCTTCGCGTCGTCGACCTCCAGCGTGCCGGGCACGGGCACCATGCCGCCGAGGTGCGTGGTGAAGGTGGCGGTCGAGAAGCGCTCGATGGGCTTCATGCCGTCGCGCCCCGCGGCGAGCTCGGCCCAGATGGCGTCGAGACCGAGCCCGAGCGCGCACACCGCGCCCTGGCCGGTGATGACGACAGGCGACCGGTTCACTTGCCCGAGGCGAGGAAGATGAGGCCGATGATCAGACAGATGAGGCCGGCCAGCCCGAGCAACACGCCGAAGGTGATGCCCAGGAGCAGCCAGCCGCTCCCGCCGAGGAAGCCGAGGCCGAAGACCGTCGCGCCGACGCCCAACGCGATGCCACCCGCGGTGAGGAGCCCGGTGCTCGGGGTGCTCTTCTTCTTCGGCTGGTACTGGTAGCCGCTGGGGTTCTGCGCCGGCGGTTGGGGCTGCGCCTGGCCCTGCCCTTCCGCCATCGGCTCGACCATCGGGGGCGGAGGCGGCGGCGTGAGCTGCGAGCCCGCGTCCGGCGCCGAACCACCCACCGCGCCGCCAGCGACGCCTTCGCTCTGCCAGATCATCGAGGTGCCGATCGCCGCGGCGGCCTCGCGTTGCGCCTGCGACAGCGCGCCGTGACGCGCGCCCAGCTTGCGCATCTTGCCGGTGTACTCGGTCATCGTGAGCTCGGGCGACTGACGCAGCCGGCCGCACACGTGACTCGAGATGGTGCGCAGCCGCGTGCGCTGCTTGAGCGACACGCCGAAGGCCGCGGCCTCCTCGTCGACGGCGCCCATGATGGTCATGCCGAGGTCGGGGTTCTCCCGCAGCGCGGCCGAGACGTCGGCGCGCTCGGTGCTCGACATGCCCTCGAGCACGTCGGTCATGCCGAACATCGCGTCGTCGAACTCGCCCATCGAGTCACGCAGCCGCTGCTGCACGCCCTCGTGCTGCATGTGCTCGGGCGGAAGCTCCTGCAGCGTGCCGACCAGCAGCAGCGAGCGCATGGTCTTCTTCGTGAGCGCCTCGCCCTTCTTCGCGCGCTCCGACAGCTCGGGGCTCTGCGGCTTGCCCTGCAGCAACTTCTCGAAGAGGTTCGCCGACGAGAGGTTTTCCAGCGCGCCATCGAGCGCCGCGAGGAAGCCGTCCATGTCTCCGGCGGTCACCTGACCCGGGTTGCTCAGCAGCGCCGCACAGCTCGACCCCGACACGCTCGCCAGTGCACCCAGCTTCAGCAGCTCTCGACGGTCCATGAAGTCCCCTTCGACGTGAATTGCGAGCGGGCGAGGCTACACGAGTCCGCTCTCAGCGACGCATCAGTTCCCACATCACCCGCGACCCGAGCAGCGCCGCGGCGGTCATCACCCCGCCGAAGGCCGCGCCGCCCACGCCCGGCGACGCGAGGTCGGCTCCCGTGAGGAACAGGCCAGGCACCGCAGTCTTTGCGTGCAGCGGGAGCCGATAGCGCGCAGGTGAGCTGTCGAGCCCGTAGATCTCCCCACGCGCGTGACCCGAGAAGTGCGCCGTCGACAGCGGCGTGGAGAGCTCGACGTGATCGACCTTGCCCTTCAGCTGCGGCAACCGGGCGTACACCGCGTCGAGCAGCCGCGCCTGGAAGCGGGCCTTGAGCGCGTCGTAGTCGGCGCCCCGCTGCTGCCACCGCGAGTCGGCCCACGCTGAGAACCACTCCCAGCGGGCCATGGTGATGACCTCCATCGTCGCGCGCCCCGGGTGCCGCCGCGCGAAGTCGGGGTCCTTCGCCGAGGGGAACGAGAAGTACAGCATCGGGAACGGCGCCTCGGGATCCACCGCGAAGCGCTCGACGTTCTCGTCGTGCTTCCCGTCGGGGTACACCCAGAGGTTGGTGCCGTTGAGCCCGAGCTCCGCGTCGGTGTGGCGGAAGCCGAGGTACAGGCAGAAATACGGAGACGACGGCGCCATCGCGCGCAGCGCCTCGAGCACCGCGGGCGGGCGCTGTGCTTCGGGCACCAGCGCGCCGAAGGTGTTGGGCACCCCGGCGTCGCTGATCACCACCGGCGCGCGCAGCGCTTCACCGGTGATCAGCCGCACGCCGACCGCCTGGCCACCTTCGATCAGCACCTCGCGGACCTCGGCGTTGGTGGCGAGGTGACCTCCGGCGGCCTCGATGCCCGGCGCGAGCGTGCGCGCGAACTGCGAGCTGCCGCCGACCGGGTACCAGGCGCCGTCGAGGTAATGCTCGACCACCGAGGCGTGCATCATGAAGCTCGAGCGCGCGGGCGGCAGGCCGTAGTCGCCGTACTGCCCGGTGAGCACGGAGATCAGCTCCTCGTTCTGCGTGAGCCCGCTCAGCACCTCGCGCGTGGTGCGCGTCGTCGCGTCGTGCGCCGTCCGCTCGAGCTTCTGCCCCTGCAGCCGCGCCGCCGCCTGCGGAGCGAAGCGCGACATCAACGCGAGCTGCCCGCGCCGTGACGTCGCCGTGCACAGCTTCACGTACTGCTCGAGCACGTCACGCTCGTGGGGGAAGTGCACCGCCAGCGCGTCGACGAACCTCCGCGCACCACCGAACAGCTCGTAGCGCCGGCCACCCAGCTCGATCGCGTCGTACGCCTCGGGCAGCGGTGCCCACTTCAACTGCCCGTCGCTCAGCTTGTCGAACAGCGGCCGCAGCGTGCCCTTCTCACCGACCGCGCCGACGTAGTGCACGCCGACGTCCCACTCGTAGCCGGGCCGCGTGAAGACGTGGGTGTAGCCGCCGATGCGGTAGTGGCGCTCGAGCACCAGCACCCGCTGCTGGCCGTACCGCGCGAGCGCCGCCGCCGCGACGAGCCCGCCGAGCCCCGAGCCGATGACGATGGCGTCGAACGCACCACGCGGAGGCCGCTGCTTGAAGGAATGCCCGACCTGCATCACTGCGCGGGGACTCTTGCCCACAACCGCCGGCGGGTGGCGATCGAAGTTGAACGCAACGCGTCACTCGAGGTCCGGTGGCGGAACGAGGGGAGCCGACTAGAACTCGCCTCTCCACTCGCTCCAGGGGTCCCCGATGAACGGTCTGATGATGAACCAGCCGCTGCTGATCAGCGCGCAGCTCGAGTTCGCGCAGCGCTTCCACTCATCCGTCGAGGTCGTCACCCGCACCGTCGAGGGGCCGATCGTCCGCACCACCTGGGGCGCCGTCGCCGCGCGCGTGAAGAAGCTCGCCAACGCGCTGGTCGCCGCCGGCATCAAGGAAGGTGACGTCGTGGCCACGCTCGCGTGGAACACCCAGCGCCACCTCGAGCTGTACTTCGCGGTCTCGGGCATCGGCGCCGTGCTGCACACCATCAACCCGCGCCTGCCGCCGGATCAGCTCGCCTTCATCGCCAACCACGCGGGCGACACCATGTTGTGCTTCGACACCACCTTCACCCCGCTGGCGAAGCACCTGGCGAGCGTGCCCACGCCCATCAAGCAGTGGGTGGCGCTCACCGACGAGCAACACGTGCCGCAGGACAGCGGCGTGCCGAACCTGCGCGCCTACGAGTCGCTGCTGCACGGCATGGCCGACACCTTCACCTGGCCGCAGCTCGACGAGAACGCCGCCAGCTCGCTCTGTTACACCTCGGGCACGGTCGGCCTGCCGAAGGGCGTGCTGTATTCCCATCGCTCGACCGTGCTGCACAGCTACGCCATCTGCATGGTCGACGCGCTGGCCATCTCCGCGCAGGACGTCACCCTGCCGGTGGTGCCGATGTTCCACGTCAACGCGTGGGGCGTGCCGTACGCCGCGGCGATGGTGGGCTCGAAGCTGGTGCTGCCCGGCCCCGCGCTCGACGGCCCCAGCCTGCTCAAGCTGATCGAAGAAGAAGGCGTGACCAGCGCGCTCGGCGTGCCGACGGTGTGGCTCGGGCTGCTCGCCGCCGCGAAGACCGCGGGCAAGAAGATGAGCACGCTCAACAAGGTGACCATCGGCGGCTCGGCGTGTCCTCCGTCGATGATCACCGCGTTCCAGGAAGAGCACGGCGCGCGCGTGCTGCACGCGTGGGGCATGACCGAGCTCTCACCACTGGGCACCGCGTGCGTGTTGATGCCCAAACACAAGGGGCTCGATCACGACTCGAAGCTGCAGCTTCAGCTCAAGCAGGGGCGGCCGATCTTCGGTATCGATCTCCGGCTGGTCGACGACAGCGGCGCCATCGTGCCCCACGACGGCAAGACCTCGGGCCACCTGCAGACCAAAGGCCTGTGGGTCGCCAGCGGCTACTTCAAGTCGAAGGACGAGTCGCAGCACAAAGACGGCTGGTTCTTCACCGGCGACATCGCGACCATCGACCCCGACGGCTACATGCAGATCACCGACCGCAGCAAGGACGTCATCAAGTCCGGCGGCGAGTGGGTGAGCTCCATCGACGTCGAGCACGCGGCGATGCTGCACCCCGCCGTCGCCCAGGCCGCGACCATCGGCGTGCCCCACGAGCGCTGGGTCGAGCGGCCGCTGCTGATCGTCGTGAAGCAGAAGGACAAAGACGTCAGCAAGGAAGAGCTGCGCGAGTTCCTCGAGAGCAAACTGGTGAAGTGGTGGGTGCCCGACGCCATCGAGTTCGTCGACGCGCTCCCCATCGGCCCGACGGGGAAGATCCTCAAGCGGCAGCTGCGCGAGAAGTTCGCCGGCTACAAGCTCTGAAGGGCGTCAGGCGGAGCCGTCTTCGCGTTGTTGGCGGAGCGCGTGAATGGTGATCGCGTCTGCCTTCGGGTCGAACGAATAGAGCGCGACGTAGCCGGTAGACCCACGTGAGATGATCAGCTCTCGCAACCGGCCTCGGGCCGGGCGGCCGATGTACGGGTGGCGCGCAAGCACCTGGACCGCGTTGTTGATCACCTCGAAGGTCGCCTCCGCCGAAGCCGGATCGGTCTCGAGCAAGAAGTCGATGAAGCGCTCGACGTCGCCAAGCGCGCGCCGAGAGAACCAGAAGGTGGTCATCGAGGCTGCTTGCGTGCCGCGGGCCGCTTCGCCTTCCGACCCGAGAGCTTCGCCTTCAGGTAATCGAAGACCTCACCGGCCGCGTAGACCGGCTCGCCCTCCGCGACCGCGGCATACGACTCGAGGCCAGCGGCGAGGAACTGGTTGCGCGCCTCCTCCCGCTCCACCTGCTGCGCGAGGGCCTCGACCATCCACGCGTGGGGCGTCTTCCCCGCGGCCTTCGCGAGCGGCGCGATGCGCTTCTTGAGGCGCGGAGTGAGCTTCACTGTCGTCGCGAGCGTCATGGTGTGACGAAAGTAACACCCCTCACAGCGTGCTGTCGCGCTCCACCAGGAACCGCCGGCCGATGGTGCGCACCGCCAGCGCCACGCACACCAGGCCCACCAGCAGCCCGAACACCGCGTTCATCCGCGCCGGCTGCCGCCCCTGCTCGAGCACCACCGCGCCGTCATCGCTGATGGTGTCGAGCGCCGTGCGCGCCGCGAGGCTCTTCACCGGCTCGACGTACCCGGTGAGCGTCTTCGGCTCGAGCAGCTTCTCGAAGTCGGCGTGGTGCGCCTGCAGAAAGCCGCCCACCTCCTCGGGAGGCACCTGATCGATCGCGTCGAGCAGCGCCAGCAGCTCCTTGTCGGTGGTCGCCAGCACCGCGCGCGGCCGATCCACCGGAGTGGAGCCCGCGTAGAGCGGAATGAACAGCTCGAGGTACTTCGCGCCCACCACGCCGCCGTCCTTCACCGAGCGCCAGCCCTTCCACTTGCGTGACGCGGCCTCGCCGAGGTCGAGCTTGCAGCCCACCAGCGTCACCCACTTCGCGCCGGAAGGGTCGGCCAGCCAGCTCTCACAGCTCCGCTCTTCGGGCTTGAGGCGCGCGGCCTCACGGAGATCAGCCACGCTCACGAAGAGCACGAACAGCCCGAAGCCCAGCAACAACAACGTCCCCGTGGCGGCGCCCCAACCGTCTTCCGCGCCGAGCAATCGCTTGAGCATCGTCACCTCGCCAGGGGCCAATACAGCTTGAGCAGCGTACGCGCCGGACAGTGTTCGTGCGTCACCGTGATGACGTTGCCCTCGCGAGACAGCGGCCACGGGCGCTCCCGGCCGGTGGTGAGGTTCGTCACCGACGCGAAGGGAGTGCTCTGCACCGGGCCCAGGTCCACCACCAGGCGCGCCAGGTCGGCCCGGCTGCGGTTGAGCAGCTCCACGCTCGAGTACGCGCGCCCGCCCGCATCGGCGAGGTTCGAGAAGGCACCACCTTCGACCCGGTACGACGTCGCGCCGTCCTTCGCGACCTTCACCCGCGCAGGGCACGGCGCGTCTCGGCGCGGCACGCCGTCGACGAGCACCTCGCGCACCTTCGCGCCGGCCGGTCCCTCGACGACCTCCCAGTACTCGTCCATCCACGCGCGCGGGTGCGAGGCGAGGCGTCGCTGCGTCACCACGTCGAGCCGGCCGAGCATCGCCTGCGAAGGCACCAACTGCTTCGTCGCCTCGTTGAGCCTGAGCACGCTGTGGACTTCGCGCGCGCCTTCGTCAGGGGCCACCTCGAGCCAGCGCAGCCCCTCGCGCTGCGCGCTCACCAGCCGCCGCAACGACGCGCGCCGCTGCGGCTGCCACGGGCTCCACGCCTGGCTCACCACGTCCACGCGCCGCCCGTCGAGCTCGATGAAGTTCACCGACGGCCACAGCTTGGGCGCCTCGGGGTACTCGCCGTCGGTCCAGTCCTGGGTGAGGCCCGCGCTGCCCGCGCTGGTGATCAACAGATCCGCGTCGCCCTCGAGGCCCTTGAGCAGCCGCGCCGTCGCGTAGTGCTTGTGGCCGTGCAGCACGATCACCGCCCGCCCCAGCGTCTGCAGCGTGGTCAACGCCGAGCCGGCTCCGAGCGCGGTCATGGTCAGCTCTTCCCGCTCGCCGTTGCTCACCAGCCACGGCAACACCCGCCCCACGAGGAACTTCTGAATCGGCGGCCGGCCCCGCGTGCTGATCACCGACGTGTCGGTCACCGGCGTGGGGATCAGGTGGTGGTGGAGCAGGAACAACAGCGGCCGCTCGGGATCTCCGCTCGCCAGCTCGCTGCCGACCTGCAGCAGATCGTCCTGGCGGATCACCCCGCCCGCCGACGCGATGCCGGTGGGCAGGTGCGCCGAGTCGTAGGCCACCACGTCGCACGGGAAGTCGGGCAGCGCCACCCGCTGCGCGAGGAAGGGCGTGTTCGCGCCGAACACCTGCACGTCGGGCCGCGACGCGAACTGGCGGCGCAGCTCGTCGAAGAGCTCCTCGCGGTACGGAGAGAACACGCCCTCGGCGCGTCGATCGTGGTTGCCAGGGAGGATCAGCGTTGGCTTCGGGCCCCCCAGCTTCGACTCGAGTCCGGCGTGCAGCCGCAGGAAGCCCTCGACCAGCCCGGGCCCCGGCTCGTGGGTGTCGAACACGTCGCCGGTGAAGACGATCAGATCGACCTGCTGCCCCTCGAACGCGCCCAGCAGCCCTTCGTAGAGCTTCGGCTGCGCTTCCGGGTCGGCGCCGTAGTGGAGGTCGGACAGGTGCGCGATGCGTCGCATGGCGGGGCGCACCCTACAGTCGCCTTCAGCGCACGGAGAGCAAGATGATTTGCCGCGGCGCCCGGTCGTGATGCACTGCGCGCCTCATCCCCTGCCGGAGGCCGCTTGCTCGTACGCGACACGATGACCCCCCGTCCCATCACCATCACCACCGCCGAGTCGCTGCAGGGCGCGATGGAGCTGATGGCGATGAAGCACATTCGCCACCTGCCGGTGGTCGACGCCAACGGGGCGTTGATCGGCCTCGTCACCGACCGCGATCTCCGCCGCGCGGCGCCGTCACCCGTCATCAAGGGCGGCGATCACGCCCAGATGGACACCACCACCGTCGAGCGCGTGATGGTGCGCTCGCCCACCACCATCGGCGCCGAGCAGGACCTCCGCGAGGCGGTCACCATCTTCGTCGACAAGAAGTACGGCGCGCTCCCGGTGCTCGACGTGGCCGGCAAGCTGGTCGGCATCTTGACCCCCATCGACGTGATGAAGGCCTGGCCCGGCGCCGCGCCGAGGAAGTGATCAGGCCGCCGGGGCGTCGTGCAGCCGCAGCACGTCGACCTCGATGTCGCTCAGGATCTCCCCGTAGCGGCGCGCCCACGCGAGCGCGTCGGCCTTCGTGGGGAGGTTGATGATCGAGAACCCCGAGATCAGCTCCTTCGATTCGGCGAAGGGACCGTCGACCACCAGGCGCTTGCTGCCCGTGCCCACGAAGCGCGAGCCCTGCGCGCTGGGCAACACACCCTCGGCGAAGTGCAGCACGCCCGCCGCCTTCATCTCGGCGATCAACGCGCCCATCGCCTGCTGCTCGCGCGCGGTCGGAGGCGTGCCCGCTTCGCTCTTCGCGTCGGCCATGTGCAGCATCAGGAACTTCAGCGGCACCGGGCCGGTCGGCTTCGGCGCGAGCCCGAGGTCCCACGGCTCGGTCACCAGCCCCAGCTCGAGGTCGACGTCGCCCACCACCTTCGCGTAGCGCTGCGCCCAGTCCATCGCCTCCTCACGAGTCTTGACCTCGAGCAGCGCGAAGCCCGCCAGCAGCTCGTTGGTGCCCGCGTACGGACCATGGCGCACCAGGCACTCGTTGCCGCGAAAGGTCATGCGCGTGCGACCGCCCGCCGGCTTGAGCCCCGCGCCGTTCTCGAAGACGCCCGCCTTCATCGACTCGCCGATGAGCGCGCCCATGTTCTTGATCACCAGCGGGTCGATCTTCCCCGCCTCCACTGCCGCGTCGACCTTGTGCATCACCAGAAAGCGCATGTGCCGTTCCTTTGTGGGCCGGAAAATCCCGGTTCGAAATGACGTCGAATGAACGCCGCCGAAATCGACACGCCGCTCAACGAACCAGCACTTCGACGTCGATCTGCCGCGGCACCCCGCCGGTGATGTTGAGGAACCCGCCCGGGAAATCGAGGTCTTCACCCAGCTTCAGCCGCGCGATGGGGTTGGACCCCGAACGATCGACGCAGCCTCGTTGATCCGCCGTCGCGCAGTCGGGCATCGCCTCCCCCTTCTCGAGGAAGCCGGTGCCCTGCGTCGCGAGCACCACGTACCGCGTGCCGTCGCGCTCGAGGAAGTCGCTGGTGCCGCCCGACACGATGAACAGCCGGCGCTCGTTCTTCACGTCGTCGAGATCCACCGTGGGGGGCGTCGCCGGGATCAGCGTCTCGACGCGCGTCGGCAGCCGCGGAATGCACGTGCCCTTGCGCAGGAACATCGGCAGCTCGCCCATCGGAGCGCTCACCACCACGTCGGTCGGCCCCGTCGCCGTCACCGCGCCGTCCCACGACACCCACTCACCCGCCGGCAGGTACACCGAGCGCGACGTCGCGCCCTCGTCGACCACCGGCGTCACGAGGATCGCCCCGCCCAGCAGGTACTCGTCGCTGATGGTCCACGCGCGGTCTTCGTCGGGTGCGTGCATCGCCAGGGCGCGAACCAACGGCACGCCCGTCGCTTCGGCCTCTGCGCTCGCCGCGTCGAAGAAGGGAAAGAGCTGAATGTGGAACTGCGCCCACCGCTTGTAGTGCGCGAGCGTCTCGGCGTCGGAGTCGAGCTTCCACGTCCTCCGCGCGTCGATGCCGTGGTGGGTGCGCATCACCGGCGTCAGCGCGCCCAGCGAGGTCCAGCGGAAGAAGAGCTCCTTGGTGGACACCGGGTTGGTCGCCGACTGGTAGCCCGCGATGTCGTGCGCGTAGGTGCTCACGCCCGCCAGCCCGAGGTTGATGCCCAGCGGGAGCACGGTGAAGAAGCCGTCGTCTTTCTGGAAGCTGGTGCGCTGATCGCCCGCCCACACCACCGGCGTCACCGCGTTGCTCCCGATCCACCCCGCGCGCGCGAAGAAGAGGCGCTGCTTGCCGTCGCCCGCACGCTCGGCCAGCACCTCGAGGTTCAGCTTCGACCACTCGCGCGCGTAGCGGTTGTGCGCCTGCAGCGGGTCGGCGCCATCGGCCAGCACCGCGTCGTGCGGCAACCACTCGCCGTAGTCCGCCATCCACCCCGTGAAGCCGACGTCGAGCGCCTGGCGCAGGTAGCCCTTCACCCAGTCCCGCGTCTCCGCCCGCGAGAGATCGGCCATGCCCGTCGGCTTGAAGGTCACGCCGCTGTACAGGTACGCGCCGCCATCGGGGCTGCCCACCAGGTGCTGGCCCGCGCGCGCCTCCGCCATGATGCGCGTCTCGTCGACCACGAAGGTGTTGAAGTACGCCTGCCACGAGAAGCCTGCGTCGGCGAGCTCGGCCGCCAGCGCCTCCGGCTGCGGGTAGAGCGTGCGATCGGTGTCCCACTCCTCGACCAGCCGGTAGCCCGTCGACTCGTCGGTGCCGCCGCGGAAGTCTTCGGTCCAGATCGCCGAGGAAGGAATGTGGTTGTCGCGCAGCACGCTCGCCACGCGGCGCACCTCGGCGGGCCCGAAGATGGCGTCGTTCCACGGCGCGAACGCCAGCGGAGGCGGACGCAGCGGCCGCCCCAACACCGAGCCGGTCGCCCGGCTCACCGCGCGAATCGGCGTGCCCTCGTAGAGGAAGAGGGTGAACTTGTTGGTCCACACCTCGACGCGGAACACGTCGTCGGCCTTGCTGCACACCTCGAAGATCGACCGCGCGTCGCTGCCCACCAGCCCCTGGTAGCCGCGGTTCGAGGTCCACGTCGGCAGCCCGAAGCTCGAGGCGTGGCGCGTGCCGACCAGGAACCACAGGTCGGGGTACTCGTCGTCGGTCATCTGCTTGCCGATGCCCGGCTCGCTGGTCCAGATGGCGACGGTGTGACCGCGGTGATCGATGCCGTCGGCCTGCGCGCCGAAGCCGAGGAAGCGATCCGCCGCTTCACACTTGAAGGCCAGCGACAGGCGGTTCGTGTTGGGGTCGGCCGCGGTGTACGTGAGCGCGAGCACGCCATCGCCCGTCGACGTCGCCGCCAGCGACACCACGTCAGCGCCGCTCGCGTCCTTCCAGCCGCCCTTCGCGACGTCGGCCGTCACCGTGCCCCACGCGAAGCGCTGACCCTCGGTCCACGTCGGCGGGTTGTCGGTGATCTTCCACGCGCCGTACTGCATCTCCCACCGCGCCTTGCCCACGCGCGTGGCCACCGGCGCGACCGACGCCGCGTTCTCGAGCAGCACCCGGTCCCGCATCTTCACCGCGAAGGTCTTCTCGGTGGCGACGACGGTCATGCCGCCGAAGACGGGGTTCTCGGGCGCGCACGCCGCGAGCGCGAGGAGCAACGAAAGAGAGAGGGGGCGCACGGGCCCGCTCCTACTCCGATCGACGGCGCGAACGGAACGCCAGCGCGGCCAACGCCAGCAGCGACACGCTCGGGTCGAACGCCACGCAGCCGCAACCCGCCGGCTTCATCGGCTCGCCAGTGCCCGCGTCGACGCTCGGCTCGGTCACCCCCGCGTCTTCGGCGGGAGGCGCGATGAGGTAGCTCACCTCGCTCGACTCACTCGGGGCGTAGCGCACCGCGCCCTGGTAGCTCGCCTTCGCCACGTGGGTGCCCAGCGCGAGGTTGGCGCCCAGCCGCGCGCGGCCGAACGCATCGAGCGTCGCGGTCAGCGGGGCCGCGCCGTCGACCACCACCGAGACCACGCCGTCGGGCGTGCCGATGCTCGACGACACTTCGACCTCCAGGCGCTCGTTGAAGTAGCTGAGCTGCGTGGTGGTCGCCGCGCGCGTCACCTCGAGCGAGAACGCCGGCGAGGTGCTCGGCGCGAAGTCGGCGTCGCCCGAGTAGTCGGCCACCAGCGTGTACGTGCCGAGCGCGGTGAAGGCGGTGGTGAAGACCGAGAGCCCCGCCACCACCGGCGCGCTGCCGAGCCCACCGTCAGCCGCGCTGAACGTCACCGTGCCCGTCGGCAGGCCGCCATCGTCGAGCGTGCCCGTCACCGTCGCGCTGAGCGTCACCGGCGTGCCCGGGTAGGCCGGGTTGTTGGGGCTGGTGAGGGACAGCGAAGTAGCGACCTGCGCAAACGAAGCAGAGGAGACGAGCACGACGAGCACGGACGAACGCATGCCGCCTGTCTACCCGAGAAATCCCCTCTCCCCCGAGGGGGAGAGGGTCAGGGTGAGGGGCCGACCCAACCTCATCCGTAGATCGTCCCCGCCAACCGCCGCCGCGGCTGCCCCTCGGTCTGCCCGATGAAGTCGACGAACCGCCGCGTGGCCTCGAGCGGGCTCATGCCGAAGCTCTGCTCGAAGCGCTGACCGAACCGAGCCCCGGCCGACACCAGCTCATCGACCACCGCCACCGCATCAGGCTGCACGTTCACCGCGAGGTACTCGAGGAACAGCGCCCCCGTCAGCGCCCCCAGCCGCTGCGCGGCGCCCGAAGCCTCGACCTGGAACTCGTGCAGCACGCCGACGACGATCGACACCGTCAGCCCTCCGAGCAACTGCGCGGCCGAGCGCACCAGCGCCTCCCCCGCGGTCGCGTCACGCTCGCGCGCCGAGCGCCCAGCCTCGAGGAACGCCGGCCCGACCTGCACCTTCGGCCCCGGCGGCTGCTTCGGCCCCTTCGTCTTCTTCACCGGCGCGTCGAAGCCGTCTTCGAACCGCGCGGGCGCCTTCGTCTTCGGCGCGCTCGCCGTCGTGTCCTTCTTCGCCTTCTTCTCTGCCGCCGCCGCCACCCGTCGCCCGGTCACCTGCATGTGCGTGCCTCCGTGTTTCGGCGTCGAGGCGAGATGCCCGCGCCGTGGCGGGCCGCTGTGCAGCCGTCAGGCCGAGCGCCCTTCCGAGCGAGCGGGGCGCGAGAGACTCCGCGGTGGACGACGGGGCGCGGACGCTCCACCCGAATTCTCAGGCCGTAAGACCATTGATCCGCCTACGGAAATTCCGAATGTCATCCGATTGTCAGCGCGCGTTCGGAGCCCGTTGATGGGAAGTCACAGGCCGCTGTTGATTGCCCAGACATGACGGCCGAGCTGCTGGAAGACCGGGACATCGCGCTGCAGTTGCACAAGATGTTGAGCGACATCGACCCGGCGCGCTGGCGCACCGAGATGGCCGCCTACCTCAAGCCGAAGTTGAGCGAGCTGCACCGCACGCTCGAGCAGCGCCCGCAGCACAAGGAGCTCGCCGACACCCTCGGCAAGGAGCTCCCCGCGCTCGACCACTCGAAGAGCACCTGGCTCGAGTTCAAGCAGCGCGTGCAGCCCGCGTACATGGACCTGGCGAAGCGGCTCCAGGCGGCGTCGATTCACGTGCCGAGCCTGCGCCCCACCAACTACGCACGAAACCTGTTCCACATCACCTCGGCGACGGTGGCCGCGGTGTGCATCGAGTTCCTCGGCTCGCCGAAGATCCTCCTTGGCATCGCCGTCGCCTGGGCCGCCTTCGCGTGGAGCTGCGAGCTCTCGCGCCGCGTCAGCCCGCGCATCAACACGCTGCTGATGAAGGTCTTCTCCACCGTCGCGCACCCGCACGAGGCGCACCGGGTCAACTCGGCGACCTGGTACGCCACCGCGCTGGTGCTGCTCGCGCTGACGCAGTCCACCGTGCTCTGCGTGGCCGGCGTCGCGGTGCTGGGCCTCGGAGATCCGATGGCCGCGCTGGTCGGCCGCCGCTTCGGGCGCATTCGCCTGCTCAACGGCCGCTCGCTCGAGGGCACGCTGGCCTTCGTGGTGGCCGCCACGCTCGCCACCTTCACGCTGTTCATGGTGTTCCACGCGTCGATGGGCCTGGGCGTCGCGCTCGGCCTCGCCGTCGCGGCCGCGGTGTTCGGCGCGGTCGCCGAGCTCGTCAGCCTGCGCGTCGACGACAACTTCTCGATTCCCCTCAGCGCCGCCGCCGGTGTCGCGCTGCTCGCGACGGTGCTCGGCGCGGGGTTTTGAAAGAGAGGCGGGTGATGGGTGCACCCGCCCCTCCCTCTTCAATGTGGAAGCGCGGGCTCCTTCATCAGCCGCTCGAACGATTCCCGCACGTGCAACCTGCCATCGAGCGGGAGCACGTCGAGGTGCAGATTCATCGAGCCGTCCGCGTTCTCCTCGGCGAAGCCGGCGCGCACCCAGATGCTGCCGTTGCGCCCCTGCTTGATGGAGAAGACCGCGAGCGTCTTCCGGTTCTCGACCATGAGACCTCCTTTTCTGGCGCGACGTGAAATCGCCGCGCCGGGGAGGCTCAGAAGCGAAGCGCGTGCCGCGCACCCACCGAGAGAGGCGAGCGCTGCGGCCGTCCGTGGTGAACGACGGAGCGCGGACGCTCCATCGCGCACCTCACGCGCTGAGAATCACTGCACCGTCGCGGTGAGCGAGACCGTCGAGTAGTCGGTGTAGCCGAACACCAGCACGTAATAGGTGCCGGCGGCCGGGTTGGAGATGGTCACCGACTCGTTGCTGCCACCGTTCGCCGACGAGTCGTCGTACAGGTTGGTGACCGGCAGCGGGGCCCCGGTCTGGCGGATGTAGAGGTCCGCGTCGTCCGATGAAGCCGAGCTGCCGCTCATGTTCACCGTCAGCAGGCTGGCCGCGGCCGGGAGCGTGACCGTGAAGAGCTTGTAGCTGCCCTTGGTGCCGGTGAACGACTGCGTGCCGTTGAGCGACAGCGTCGTCGCGACCGGCGTGGTGAGCTGCACCGACGTCGAGAAGCTGCCCGACGCGCCGTCGGCCGACTTCACCACCAGGACGTACGTGCCGGGGATCTCGAGCCACGTGTCGAGCGCGCCGGAACCCGACACCCGGCACACCACTTCGCCCGCCGCGCAGCCCTGATCGGTCAACGACACCAGGCCGGAGAAGCCAGTCGGGGACAGGTTCGCCACGATGCGCTGCGGCGCGTTGGTGACGGTGAACGAGTAGAAGCGGTCGGGCCCGGTGACGGTGTCGCAGTTGCTGACGTAGTCCGGGGCGTAGCCGACGAGCGTGCCGGTCAGCGTGGTCGAGCCAGAGAAGCTCACCGGGGCATCGCAGGTGTCGCCCAGCACCGCGGTGCCGCCGCCACCGCCGGTCGAGCCGCCGCCACCGCCGGTCGAGCCGCCGCCACCGCCCGTCGAGCCGCCGCCACCGCCGGTCGTACCGCCACCACCGCCCGTCGTACCGCCACCACCGCCGGTCGTACCGCCACCACCACCCGTCGTACCGCCGCCACCGCCGGTCGTGCCGGTGACGCACACATAGTTCACGCAGCTCTGGTTGCTGCTGCACATCGCGCACTGCACGCCGCCCTGGCCGCAGAGCGCGCTGCTGCCGGTGCTGGCCTTCGGCACACACGAGCCCTGGAAGAAGCAGCCGTCACACGACCCGCCGCCGCCGCCGGTCGAGGTGCCGCCACCACCACCGGTCGAGGTGCCGCCACCACCGCCGGTCGAGGTGCCACCGCCACCGCCGGTGCCGTTGGTGTTCGAGCACAGGCCCAGCTGGCACGTCGCGCCGAGCTGACAGGTGCTGCAGAGCTGACCGCCGGCGCCACACGCGAAGGTCGAGACGCCCGTCTGGCACTCGCCGTCCGCGTCGCAGCAGCCGGTGCAGGTGGCGGTCGAGCACATCGACTTCGGCTTGCCACAACCCGCCGCGGGTACGACGAAGAGCGCCGCGGCGAAGAGCGCAGCGACGGACCACCGAGCGACAGACGTGTTCATGAGGTTCCTTGAGGACGACCGGCCTTCGAAGCGCGCCTTTATCGTCGCGCCCGCCAAAAAATGCGAGAACCCGACGGTGACCTATGACGAAGCACTGACGGTCGTCAGCGACGAACTGGGGCTCCCTTCGTACTACCGCGCCTGCGTGCGCCCCATCTTCGACGCGCCCCCGGAGCGCTGGCCGCGCTGCTGTGGTGGTGGCTGCGAGCCGTGCAACGAGGTCTTGAGCGAAGTCGCCCGCCGCATCAAACAACGCCTCGAGGCCGCCCCCATGACGCAGTGCGAAAGTGTCACCCATGAGCGTCGATTGTCCCACCGGGGAACGAAGCCTCGATTGACTGGCACGCAGTTGGCCCTTAAGGCGTAGGCCCGCTTCCCGATTAACCCCCCGAGCGCCCCCACCGCTCTGCCTCAGAACCGAGGACTTCATGCAGACCCGCATCGCGGCTGTCGTTGGACTTGTGCTTCTCGCTTCCGGCTGCCGTGTCATCGAGCCGAATCCCCCACCTGAGGCGCCGCGCATCGGCAGCTTCACCGCGAGCAAGACGCGCATCGCGCCTGGCGAGCAGGTCACGCTGAGCTTCACCACCACCGGCGCCACCAAGGTGCAGGTGACCGACGACGCCGGCAACGACGTCGCGCTCACCGGCGAGGTCGCCGAGGGCAGCGCCACCGTCGCGCCCACGCGCTCCTCTTTCTACGTGCTGCGCGCCACCGGCGAAGGCGGCCGCGACACGGCCTTCGTGCAGATCGCCGTCAACGAGGCGCTCAAGGACGTGTTCCTGATCGCCGTGCCCGGGTCGATCTCCTCGGGTGAGCAGGCCCAGCTGCTGTGGGGCGCGGCCGGCGCCACCGGCGTCACCCTCACCACCGGCGCGGGCATGCCGCAGGCGCTGACCGGCACCACCGGCGCGGTCACCGTCTCGCCCGCCACCAGCGAGCGCTACACCCTCACCGCGCAGGGCGCGCCGGGCACGCCGCCGCTGACCGCCATCGCCGAGGTGCAGGTGCGCCCGGTGCTCGCCAGCGCCACCCTCACCGCCATCGACGGCGTCGAGGCCGGCAAGACCCTCACCTTCGCGTGGCGCACCGCCGGCGCCGCGAAGATCAGCATCAGCGAGAGCACCTTCGGTCAGCTCACCACCGTGACCGAGCCGTCGTCGGTGGTGATGGGCACCTTCGACTACGTGCTGCCCGCCAAGCTGCCCAGCGGCATCGACGTGTCGGAAGGCCTGCCGCTGCACTTCACCGTGTCGGCCATCGCCGGCGACGTCGTCATCAGCCGCACCCTCGATCGCGTCGTCGGCCAGAAGCCGGTCATCGAGCTCTTCTCCGCGCCCGAGAGCGTGTCGGTGGGCAAGCGCTTCACCGTCGAGTGGAAGACCCTCAACGCCACCGAGATCACCATCACCTCCGGCGGGCTCCCGCTCTTCCGTTCGCTGCCCGGCAATCAGGCGCGCGTCGACCAGGGGAGCCTCACGCTGCCCGCCCCGCTCTCGCAGACCACCTACGAGCTGGTCGCCTCGAACGATCGCGGCCTGAGCACCTCGCGCAGCTTCACCGTCAAGCCGGTCGCGCTGCCCGTCATCAACACGTACACCCTCACCGGCTCGTTCGCGAACGTCGGTGACCCGGTCACCGCGCGCTGGACCACGACGAACGCCACCAGCGTCACCGTGCGCTTCGAGGGCGGCGCCACCATCGCCACCGTCACCACCCCCTCGCAGGTGGCCAGCGGCAACGTGGTGCTCACCCCGACGAACACCTCGCGCATCACCGTCGAGGCGGCCAACGCGGCCGGCGACGTGGTCCGCGAGACCAAGACCGTCAACTTCACCGGTACCCCGGTGGTGGTCGTCACCCCGACGCCCGTGCTGCGCGGCGGCGCGGCGACCATCGACTGGACCCTCGCCCCGGTGAACGTGCTGGAGGTCGTCGGCCTGCCCACGCCCGCCCCCGCGCCGGTGCCCAGCTCGCCGAACTACGTCGACCTCAACACCGTCACCAGCGCGCAGACGCTGTTCTTCACCGACACCACCGACGGCTCGGCGTTGATCCCCGCGCTCCCCGGCTTCCGCTTCCCGATGCTGGGCCAGGTGCAGGAGAACCTGTGGGTCTCGGTCAACGGCTTCATCGCCTTCAGCAAGCCGGCCGCGCTCACCAGCAACACCGACCTCGCCGACGCCGGTGACAGCGCGCCGTCGATGCTCGCCCCGCTGTGGGACAACCTCACGCTCGCCGGCACCTCGAAGGTGCTCTACGCGCTGCTCACCGCGCCCAACAACGAGCGCTACCTCGTGGTGCAGTGGGACAAGATGCAGCTCGCCGGTGACGCCAACTCCGAGCTCACCTTCCAGGCGCAGCTCTACGAAACGGGCCAGGTCACGTTCGTCTACAAGACCATCACCCCCGCGGTGAACTCGGCCACCATCGGGGTGAAGGACACCTCGTTCCCCGCCGGTCAGGTCTACGCCTTCAACAGCACCACCGCCCAGCCGGTCGCCGACCTGGAGCTCAACTACTTCACCGGCGGCCCGGCCAACGGCTCGGTGCCCTTCAAGGCCAGCGGCTCGCGGCAGATCAACTTCGTCGGCCGCCTCGCGCAGGGTCGGGTGGTCGCCAGCGCGGAAGTGCGCGCCTTCGGCACCGGCGACATCACCATCAACGAGGTGATGCCCTTCCCCGAAGCGACCGCCACCGCCGGCCAGTGGGTGGAGTTCAAGAACAACACCGGCGGCACGCTCAACGTCGAGGGCCTGGTGGTCGACACGCTCGGCTCGGATGCGGGCGGCTTCGTGTTCCCCGCCAACACCACCATCGACGCCGGCGCGCTGTTCGTCATCGGCCAGTCGACCAACCCCGCCGACAACGGCGGCGCCACGGTGAACCTCGCGGCCACCGACATCCCCATGGGGCCGGTCGATCGCGTGCGCCTCTCGGTCGCCGACGCCGGCATCGCCACCTTCTCGTGGGACGCGGGCACCGCCGGCACCTCGCTGCAGCCGGGCGACCTGCTCGTCGCCACCGGCGCCACGTTCGCCTGTCCGCGCATGGTCACCTTCGGCCCCAACGGCGCCATCGGAACGCCCGGTGCCGCCAACGAGTCGTGCGCGCCTTACGTCATCACCCAGATCCCCGGTGGCTTCATCCCCGCGCCGGCGGGTAGCACCATCCTCTCGAGTATTTCGGGCGACGACGACTACGGCAACGTCACGCTGCCCCAAGCCTTCACCTACTTCGGCGCCGCCACTACCGAGATGGGCCTGTCGACCAACGGGTTCATCACGCTGGGGGCTGGAGCGCTCTCGACGTCGTCGGCGACCAATGCAACCACGCCGTCGTCGACGACGCCCAATGGTACGCTCGCCGTCTTCTGGGACGATCTCGTGCGCGGCACTGGCAAGAACGCGATGTGGCGCGAAGCAGACCGTACGGTCGTGAGCTGGGAAGGGTTCTATCTGTACAGCTTCACCTACAGCGCCAGCGCGACCAACACGGTCGTCAACGCGCAGATCCACCTGCTCGATACCGGCGTCATCGAGTTCCACTACGGCGAAATCAGCACCACCATCACGGCCCAGAGCTTCAACGATCAGCTGAGCGGCAACTCGGCGACGATCTGGCTCGAGCGACAGGACGGCAACGTCGCGGTGCCTTGGGCCATCAACCAGCTCAACGGCATCAAGCCCAACTCCGGCCTGCGCTTCACCCCCCGGCCCTGAACCCTCGAGACCCACACCATGAACTTCTCATTCCAGGTTCGTTCGTCTCTGTTGATGCTGGTCGGAGCCGCGGTCGCGCTGTCGGCGTGCCCCAAGGTGCCCGACGCTGACCCGCTGCCCACGCCTCCCAGCGTGGTGAGCTTCACGGCGTCGGCCTCCGAGGTGAAGGTCGGCGACATGGTCACCCTCGCGTGGAAGGTCGAGAACGCCACGTCGGTGAAGATCGACGAGCTCAAGCTCGGCACCCTCTCCGGCGTCGACGGCAACGAAGGCACGGTGGCGGTCGCCATCAACGGCGACTCGCTGTTCGTGCTCACCGCGCGCAACGCCCGCGGCGCCGCCGACACCGCGGTCGTGCAGGTGCGCGCCGGCGCCGCTGACGGCGAGCTGCTGCTGACCGCGCTGCCCGCCACCATCGAGGCCGGCCAGAGCACCACCCTCGCCTGGGTCGCGCCCAACGCCACGTCGGTCACGCTTACGGCCACGCCCGGCGGCGCCATCGACGTGGGCACGCAGACCACCACCGGCTCGGTCATCGTCTCTCCGACTGCCAACACCAGCTACACGCTGACCGCGGGCGTGCGCTCGGCGACCACGATGGTGACGGTGAGCCCGACTGTCCTGTCGTTCACCTCGTCTGCGGAGGCGGTCGACGCCGGTGCGACGCTCACGCTCTCCTGGTCGACGGCCAACGCGACGGGCGTGAAGCTCAGTGCACCGGGCCGCGGAACGCTCGCTGAAGTCACGGACCCTGCGCGCGTCGCGGCAGGCAGTTTCGACGACACCCTGCCGACGCAGGTCGACCCCGGATCTCTCTTTTCGTACGAACTCGAAGTTACCGCTCCCGGGGTGCGTCTCGTCCGCACGCTCGTCGTCGCCATTAGCGGGAAGCCGGCGATTCAGTCATTCACCGCGCCAGCGCGTGTGCGCTCGGCGACCGCGGGCGCTCTTGCTGACGGTGGCGTGGGGCCCCAGACCTTCCGACTGCAATGGGTCACTCGCGAGGCCGATGCCGTTGCCATCAAAGCAAACGGCGTCGAATTCTATCGCGCGCCTGGCACTGCGGTGGCCGCGGGCTCTCTCGACCTCTCGATTCCGTCGGCGGCGACGACCTATGAATTGACGGCGAGCAACGCTCGCGGTGGTTCAGTTTCCAGCACCACTCGGGTCGAGGTGGTTGGGAAGCCGACCATCTCGTTGTCCGCCTCCGCACCGACCGTTGCAGCGGGAACGCCCGTCACACTTTCGTGGACGGGAACCGAGGTGCAGACACTTTCGATCAGCGAGGTTGGCTTCGGGTCGATCTTGCAGACCGGCGCCACCAACACGGGAACCACCGAGGTGACCCCTGGCGCCACCGCGACCTACGAAATCGTCGCGAACAACGGCTTCGACGACCGCGCCACGGCCACCGCGATGGTCGCCGTCACCGATCCCATCTCGATTTCCATCGCTGAGACGGGCGTCCTTCGCGCTGGTCAGAAGGTGACGGCCTCGTGGTCCGTCCCGGGCAGTTCGCCCTCCATCGTCGGCCTCGCGCATTCCGAAGTAGATGTGCGAACCACCTCGACTGGGTTCGACGACATCTCGAGCACCGGCACTCGGATCGTCTTCCCCACCTCGGGAAACACGGCCGCACTGATCCCTGCGGCGTTCAGCACGATCCTCTTCGGACGGCCTGTCGGTTCCGTGATCAATGTCTCCCAAAACGGATACCTGACGTTCGGTTGGCTCAACGGCTCGAACTCGGTGGACGAGGCGCTGCCAACCGCCAAGCTCGAACCAATGAGCGTCGCCCCCTTCTGGGAATCGCTCACCATTTCGGGCGTGTTCTGGCAGGTCAAGACGGTCTCGGGCGTTCAACAGCTCATCGTGCAGTGGAATGCGAGCACGGCCACCTTCCAGGCGAAGGTCTATGGGTCTGGCCAGATTGATTTCGAATACAAGGTGATGCCGAGTTCGCCCGCCGGGCGCGCCGCAATCGTCGGGTCGACGCCTGACCAGTATGTCCAATTGACGCAGTCGCCTGCCGCCAACCTCGGCGCCACCTTCTTCGGGCCTCGGGCCAGCCCCGTCTCGGTCACTGCCTTTGGCGAAGGTCCGCTTGGTGGGTTCCTTGACCTGGGGACCGGTCGCCTGCTGCGCTTGACCACCAACTTGGCCACGGTTGTCACGCCGCTCGACCTTCACGTCAGTGAAGCGATGAAGAGTTCACCCGTGGGTGTCCAGGGCACCTGGGCGGAGTTGAGGAACACCCGCTCGCAGCCTTTGGATCTGAGCGGATGGTCGTTTGCGCTCGGTGACGGCGGTGTCCTCCCCCTTTCTGGTGCAGTGCCCGCGAATGGCGTGTTGGTCGTGGGTTCGAGCACCGACCCTGTGTTGAACGACGACGCCGGCGTGCAGGTCGTGGTCTCGAACTTCGATTTGACGGGCGAAGCATCGTTGGTGCTGGCCAGAGCCGGTGCACATGACACGTTGGCCCTCTCTTCAGCCGTCACCGGCTCAGCGCTGACGCGAGATCTGGGCCCCTTCCGGTACAGCGGCTCAACGCCCCGCGGTGCGACAACCTGCACTTCGAGCGGCGGCTACGGCAACAACGGCCAACTCGGAACACCGGGCCTCGATCGAGGTTGCGGCTTTGGCTACGCGCAGACCTCAGTGGTGCCCGGTTACTTCGACGTTTCTGCGGTTGGGACGCCGCTGTTGGGACCGACCATCACGTCCTACGACAGCCAGGTCGTCACCCTCGATCTCTCGGCGGCCCCCATCCCGTTCTTCGGCGCTACCCAGACGACAGTGGCGGTGTCGAGCAACGGTTTCGTGAGCTTCAGCCCAGCGTCGTCTGTCTCCGCCTACGAGTACCTGAGCAACGACCCGTCGACCAGCAATCCCAATGCGCTCGTCGCCGCCTTTGCAGCCGACCTCACGGGAACAGTGGGCGTGGCGCAGATCTACGCCCGACGCACCACGCAGGGCGAAGACCCCTACGCGGCGGAGCCCCATTGGATCATCCAGTGGCATCACTTCAGGAACTACTCCTCGTCCGGAGACGACGCGAACTTCCAGATCAAGTTCTTCGACTCCGGAGCAGTCGAGATCCATTTCGGCCAGATGCGCAGCGTGAACTCCTCGCAGTACTCGGCCGGGAGTGACTCCGTCACCTCGATCGAGAATCCCGCTGGCAACCAGGCGATTGTGATCAACGCCAACTCCAACACGCCCGGCCTGCAGCCCTACTCCGCCTTCCGCTTCGTCCCCCGGTGACCCTCATGCGATCCACTCATTCGCTTGGTTTGTTGTGCCTGACGGCAGTCTCGATTTCCGCGTGTCGAATCGAAAAGCCATCCACGGTGGTGCCTCCACCGCCGACGGTGGTCAGCTTCACCGCTTCCGCGCCGCAGGCCGCGCGTGATGGCAAGGTGACGCTGTCGTGGAAGACGACCGACGCCACCAGCGTCGAGTTGCGTGAGGCGACGACGGGAGCGCTCGCCGTACCGGAGGACCGGTTCGAGGGGTCCTTCGAAGCCACCATCACCGGCAACGCACTGTTCGTGCTCAGCGCGCGTGGCCCCGGAGGCAGCGACGCGCGAGCGGTTGCGGTAAGGCTCGACGACACCGGAGCTGAGAACGTGACCTTCCAGGCGTTGCCGCCCACCATCCCGGGGGGCGCCTCGACGACCCTGGTGTGGTCGGCCCCCGGCGCGACGACCGTCTCCCTCAGCACGGGAGGGCAGGCGATCGACGTTCGCGGCCAACTGGCGAGCGGTGCGGTGAGTGTGACCCCGCTCTTTGACAGCACCTACTCTCTGGTCGTCGACGGGATCACGCGCACTGCGCTCGTGACGGTGCAACCGGCGCTGTTGACGCTCACTGCGACGCCCCGTGCGGTCGAAGCTGGGGACCCCGTCACGCTCTCCTGGACGGCCGCAGGTGCCGACAAGATCGTCATCACGAGCCCGGGTCGAGGTCAGCTGGCGGAGATCACTGATCTCGCCAGGATCGCCACCGGCACCTACGAAGACACGGTGCCTGCGCTTCCTGCCGGCGGCGTGGTGACGTACGAAGTCAGCGCCGTGAGGGGAAGCAGTTCGCTGTCCCGGACTGTTGAAGTCTACGTCGGCACGGGTCTGACCATCGTGCGTCTCGATGCCCCGCCCGTGGCCTCCTCCGGCGCGCCGTATTCCGTTCGTTGGGAGACGCTTGCCGCCGATCGAGTGTCAATCGAACTCGATGGCGTCGTGCTGCATGAGACCGCCACCCGGACCGACGCCGCGTCGGGCATCTTCAGCTTCACCGCCCCGGCCGCCGACTTCGCCATCGAGCTCGTCGCCACCAACGCACTCGGGGGTCGAACGAGCCGTGTGGCGCAGGTGGACTCGGTGGGGGTCCCCACCAGCGCGACCCTGATTGCCGCGCCGGCCACCATCACGGCGGGCAGTGCAGTGACCCTGACCTACGCCTGCAGCGAAGCCCGGCGTGTGCGCATCACCGATGCGGACGGCCAGACTGTCTTTTCGGTCACGGGTCAACTCGCCGAAGCAGGCACGGCCGTCGTGCACCCCAACGCGGACACTACCTACACGCTGAGTGCCGACAACCTGCTTGGAAGCACGCCGGTCACGGCCACTGCCTCCGTCACCGTTACGGGTACGCCGCTGACACTGAACCAGTTTCCGCCGACCGCCATCTCAGGGCAAAACGTGACTGTAGGGGCGAACCAGACGGGCGTGCTCTACACCGGGTTCGCGCACAGTCAGGTCTTGAAGAGCTCGCAAGCCGACTTCATCGACATTTCATCGACCGGAACGAAGGTCCTCGAGACCGGGAGCAACGTCACGAGCATCGATCTGCCGTTCGCAACCTGGTTGTGGGGCACGAGGCAGAGCGGTTCGCTGACGATCTCTCGTGCAGGTTGGATCGCCTGGGGAGCTCCTCTGACTGCGAATGCCTCCTACCTCTCGCTCCCCTCGACCTCCACCTCGGCGCCTCCGTTCCTCATTGCTCCCTTCTGGGCCGACCTCACGCTGACGGCCAATTCCGGCGTCTTCGCGCAGTTGGTTGGCAACGCACCTGAGCAGTCGATGGTCGTGCAGTGGAATCGGATGCAGGTCGGGAGCACCACGACCACCGAAGTGACCTTCCAGGTTCGCGTTCACCAAAACGGCGTCGTTTCGTTCCACTACAAGACGATGACTCTGAGTTCGTCGACCTTCAGCAGCTTCACGGCCGGCCTTCAGGACGGGAGCCGAAAGATCGCGCGGGTCTCGACTGGAACGCCGGTCAGCAACTCTGCCGTCTACTTCTTCAGCCCCACCACCAGTGTCGACAGCCGAGTGGTTAAGGGAACCACTTTGGGTGGATTCATCGAAACGGGCGCTTCGCGCACCCTCGTCACCCGTCCCGCATTCGTGGTCGATGTGCCCGACGACGTCACCATCTCGGAGCTGATGTTCCGCCCCGATCCTGCGGTGGCGAACGGCCAGTACGTCGAGCTCAAGAACCTCACTGGGCAGCCCCTCGACCTCACGGGGTGGGTCTTCGGGTCGAATCTCCAGTTCGCCTTCCCTGCCGGGTGGACGCTCAACGCCAATGAGGTGGCTCTGGTCGGAGCCTCCACTGACCCAGCGCTGAATGACGACGCCGGCGTCACGCTCGCGTGGGGCTCCTTCTCACTCGCGGTCGATGCGGGAACACTGCGCTTCGGGACTGCAGACGCCGGCGTCACCTTCAGCTACTCGGGCCCCGCCGACGGCGGATTCGGTCAGGGTTATGAGGTTGACCCCGGCCCTCTGGTGGGCACGACTGGTTCGGCTGGCGCGATGATCTGCCCGTCGTCGACGACCTTTGGTGGTCAGACCCCGCAGCAGCGTGGTTCCCCTGGAGCCTTCGCCGGCTGCTTCCCTTACTCTTTGAGCAGCATCGCATCGAAGTTCGTGGACATCTCGTCGTCTGGAACTCCACTTCTCAGCGGGAGCTCAGGGCGAGATGATGCGATGTACACGGTGACGCTGGCGGCAACGTCGGGCGACCCCGCGCCACTCATCTTCGGTACGGCGGCGCCGATCATCTCGGTGAGTACCAATGGGTACGTGCGAGTTGGAACGGTGACTTCGGGCAGTTCTACCCCCAAGACCAACGCCAGCAGCACCAATCCTGGGACTGTCGCTGTTTATTGGACCGACCTGATCGCGCCGTCGACGGCACAGATCTTCTGGAAGCGCTTCACAACGAATGAAGACCCGCTGACGCCCGCTCCGCATTGGGTCATTCAATGGTCGCACTTCGACAACTACGATTTCGACTTCACGTACGCAGACGACGACCTCAACTTCGAAGTGAAGCTCTTCGAGGATGGTCACATCGAGTACCACTTCGCGGCGATGACGCTGGGGTACGGCGATGCCAACGGCTCCTACGCGACGACCTGGCTCGAAAACCCGCTGGGCACCATGGCACTGCCGGTCAACATCAAGCAGGGCCGCATTCGTCCCAACACCGGCTTCAGGTTCACGCCCCGATGAGCGCGCCGATGCGAACCAATATTTCCAACGAGGTTTCCGTGTTCAACCGAAAGTCCCTGAATCGAGTCGTGGCGGTGGCGGCGGCGGTGCTGGCCAGCGCAGCGCTCGCGCAGCCGGCGAATGACACCTGCGCGGGCGCACAGGTCATCTCTGGAGCGGGGCCCTTCCCTCAGCTCTCCACGACGGTGAGCCTGGCCGGCGCGACCAGCGACCCGGGTAGCCCCATCTCCTGCCAGACGAGCAACAACTCTTCAGTCTGGTACTCGTTCACGCCCTCGGCCACCGGCTTGTACACCATCTCCAATTGCACCCCAGCCGGCAACACGCTGTCCGACACTGCGATTGCAATCTACGCGTCGTGCGCGAGCTCCACATCGCTCTTCTGCAACGATGACTCGTGCAGCTTCAAATCGAGCATCACGGCAACGCTCACCGGAGGCACGACCTACTTCATTCAGGTCGCAAAGTATGGGACGACGCCGCCGAGCCCGACGGACTCGATGCAGATTCAAATCGATGGCCCACCGGTCAACGAGACCTGTAGCACGGCCGAGGTCGTGCCTCCGCCCACCACCTCGATTCCCGTCGTCTCGAGCGTCGCCAGAACCATGAACGGAGTCGCCGCCGTCGAGTCGGGCTTCGCCTGTCTCGCGACGCCGACACTCGCCAACCGCAGCGTCTGGTACTCAGTGACCCCCACCACCAGCGGCACCTATTTGTTCGAAAGCTGCGCGGGGAGCGCGCCGGGCAACACCGTGGCAGACACGGTCATCGGCGTCTACACCGGCACGTGTGGAGGCCTCACTGGCGCCGCCACCGACTGCAACAACGACTCGTGTGGGACGCGGGCCTCGGTTGCGGTCGATCTGCAGGCTGGAACGACCTACTACGTGCAATTGGCCAAGAACGGCTCGACCGCCCCGACCTCAACCACCGACGCTCTCCAATTGGCGGTGTCGAAACTGGTCAACAGCCCGGTCGATATTTGCAGCGGGAGTTCACCCAACCTGAACCTCAACGAGACCGTCGTCGTCTCATCACTTGCGGCGCCTGATGGCGGCTACTCGCTCGCACAGAACAACTCACAGCTCGATGCCGGCACGTGCTTCACGGGCCTCAACCAGACCACGAGCAGCCTGGGCCTGGGCCGCGACGTCGCGTACCAGTTCCGCGCGCCCGTCGCCGGCAACTACACCTTCCGTCTCGGCACCCCGACGAACTCGGTCAACGGAATGATGTACCTCAGCGATAGCTGCGTGCCCGTCACCGGGAATCAGGTGTCGTACTACGGCGTGCCCCAGTGCATCGCGGCCACCAACCGCACCTCCACCGCAGACGAACAGCTCTCGTGCGTGCCGCTGGGCGCGAACCAGACCGTCTTCGTCTGGGTCGATGAGACCTCCTTGAGCACGGCAGGCGCCGTCGCGACCCTCGACGTGTCGCCCTGTGCACTCGAGACCGAGTTCAACGGCAGCCCCGCCGACGCAGGGGCGCTCTCGTGCGCCACCACCGGGTCGATCGGTGTCGGCGGCGACGTCGACTTCTTCATGCTCGGCGCGCAGCCCGCCGGGGCGCGCGTGTACGCGATGGCAGAGGCCGCCGCCGCGGCCAACGGCGACCTCGACATGCGCGTGACTTCAGACTCTCGCGTCATCGAGTACGACGACTGGAACCTCGCCGCGGCGTTCGGCAACTCGGCCCCGGTCATCGCGGGCGCCCCGCTCACGGACGCCGAGCCGGCGTACCTGCGACTCTCGTACAACAACACCACCACGACGATGGAGCCCTACACCGTCTACTCCCACGTGCAGCGCAACGCGCCGACGGCCGAGACCGAGCCGAACAACACGATGGCGACGGCGTCGACCAGCCCCGACAACCACTTCACCGGGTCGATCACCGATGGCGGCACCGACGTCGACTTCTTCGCCTTCACGGCCAACGCCGGCGACATCATCTTCGCGGCGCTCGATGAGGTGCCTGACAAGAGTGACGCCGGGCCCGGTTCGTTCGACTTCGTGGTGTCGTTGGTCGACTCCACGGGCGCGGTGCTGCTCACGGTCGACGACACCAGTGACCAGACGACCAACTTCACCAAGACCACCGGCAGCCTGACCGCGAGCACCCCGAAGTTCCCCGCCGAGGGCCTCACCTATCGGGCGCGAACCTCGGGCACCTACGGCATCCGCGTGGGCAAGACCTCCGGCACCCTGCCCAACCCGTACAACCTCTCGGTCTCGGTGGGCTGTGCGGACCTCGCGCCGACGCTGAGCGCCGTCACCCCGGCCGCCGGCTCGCCCTCCGGCAACCAGGTGGTGACCCTCACCGGCACCAACTTCTCGCAGCGCTCGGTGGTCCGGTTCGGCACCGGCTACGCCAAGGTCACCAGCATCAGCCCGACCGAGTTGATCGTCTCGACGCCGCCCGGGAGCTCCGGCGAGGTGCCGGTCACGGTCATCAACGGCATCGGGCTCAGCGCGGCGCTCAACCCCGGCTACACCTACGACGACCCGCCGGGGCTGCCTCCGATTCTCACCGGCATCGCCCCCACCTTCGGGCCGATCCTCGGTGGCACCACCGTCACCCTCACCGGCTCGGTCTTCCGTCGTGACGCGGGCGTCTTCTTCGACGTCAACGGCACGGTGGTCGGCGCGACGTCGGTCACGGTGAACAACGCGACGCGCATCACCGCGGTCACGCCTCCGCAGGCGGCCGAGGGCTACGCGACGGTGAGCGTCGTCAACTACGACAACCTCTCGGCACAGCTCGACGCGGGCTTCCGCTACGAGGGCCCGCCGGCGGTGACGTCCATCACCCCCAACACCGGCCTCACCACGGGCGGCCTCACCATCACGCTGGCGGGCAACAACCTGCGCCCGGGCACCACGGTGCGCGTCGGCGCGAACCTCGCGACGGCGGTCACCCCGGCTGACGGTGGCCTCTCGCTGACCGCGGTCACCCCGACCTCGGCCACCAACGGGCCGGTGCCGGTGGTCGTCACCACGCTCGACACCCAGTCCACCACGGTCACCGGCGGCTTCACCTACGTCTACCCGGCGCCGCTCATCACCACCGTCACTCCGGCGCGCGGCTTCGCCATCGGTGGCCAGACCATCACCCTGACCGGCAGCAACTTCCTCCCCGCGCCGACCGTCACCGTCGGCGGCGTGGCGGCGACCAACGTCACCCGCGCCAGCGCGACCAGCGTGACGTTCACCTCGCCTCCGGGCACGGGCACGGCCGATGTGGTGCTGACCAACTCCGACGCGCAGGCGGTCACCGTGAGCGGTGGCTTCACCTACGTCAACGCGCCGGTGCTCACCGCCATCACCCCGGCCCACGGCCCGGTGCAGGGCGGCACGCGCATCACGCTGACCGGCACCGACTTCCTCCGCGGCGCGGTGGTGCAGCTCGGCGGGGTGCCGGCCTTCGCGGTCGACGTCACCAGCCCGACCACCATCACCGCGGTCACCAACGCCGGCGCGGCGGGCGTGGTGGACGTGAAGGTCATCAACCCCGAGGCCAACGCGGGTCGCAACGACACGCAGAGCTCCACGCTGACGGGCGGCTTCACCTACGACGGCGCGCCGACCCTGGCGTCGGTCTCGCCCATCACCGGCAGCACCGCTGGTGGCACCACGGTGACGCTGACGGGCGCGGGCTTCCTCACCGGCGCGTCGGTGGTCTTCGGCACGTCGGCGGCGACCAGCGTCACCGTCGTCTCGCCCACCGAGCTCACGGCGGTCACGCCGGCGCGCGCGGTCGGCGTGGTGTCGGTCACCGTCGCCAACCCCGACAACCAGTCGGCCGAGCTGCAGCGCGCCTTCCGCTTCGTGGCGCCGCCCACCGCGACCGCGGTGGCGCCCACCACCGGCGACGTGACGGGCAACACGCTGGTGCGCATCACCGGCACCGGCTTCAGCGCCAGCACGTCGGTCACCTTCGGCGGCATCGCCGCGCGTGAGGTCACCCTGGTGAGCGGCACCGAGCTCGACGCCATCACCCCGCCCCACGCTCCGGGCTCGGTGGACGTGGTCGTCGACACCGACGGCGCGACGGCAACCATCACCGGTGGCTTCACGTACACCCGCGGCGCCCCCACCCTCACCGCGATCGTCCCGGCGACCGGCGGCCTCGAGGGCGGCTCGCTGGTGACGCTGACCGGCACCGGCTTCGCGCAGGGCGCCACCATCACCATCGGCGGCAACGCGGCGACCAGCGTGGTCATCGTGTCCGACGTGCTGGCGCGCGCGGTGGCGCCGGCGCACGCGGCGGGCGCGGTCGACGTGGTGCTCACCAACGACGACGCGCAGGCGGCGACGCTGGCCGGCGGGTACACCTACGTGGCGCCTCCGGCGTCGGGTACGGGCCTGCTGGTCGACGGCGGCAGCGGCGCGGTGGGCAGCGACCCGACCGGCGAGGGCGGCACCCCGGGCGGCGTGAGCTGCGGCTGCACCAGCTTCGATGGCTCGATGTTGAGCCTCGGCGGCATGGGCCTGCTGCTGGTGCTCTCGCGCCGCCGTCGTCGCAGCTGAAGTTCGGCTGAGACGTCGCTCTGACGCGGCGCTCCGGAAAGGGGCGCCGCGTTTTTGTTTTGGCGGGGCTGGGTGCTGGGACCACCCTCTCCCCGCTCCCGCAGGGAGAGGGATAATGACGGGATGGGTCAGGTCTTCCTGAAGTTCCTCGCGATCTCGGTGGCGGTGCTCTTCCTGCTCGGCGCGATGGTGACGGCCACGACGGACCTCTTCACCACCAACGCGCTCGCCGCGCCCCTTGACGGAGGCACGCCGGTCGACGCCGGAGCACCGGAGCGCACCTTCCTGCCCGCCACCAAGTCCGGCCTGCTGCCACGGCAACGCGCTCCGAACGACGCCGGCCACCGGCCCGTCTTCTTCCCCGCGTCGAAAAGCGCGGGAGGCGAGGCGCTGCCCGGCACGCAGCAGGCCCCATGAGCGAGCGGCTTCGCGCGCTGGGCCTGGCGTTGGTGCTCCTGCCCGCGGTGTTCTGGCCGCTCGAGCGGCTCTTCGCGGCGCGCCCGGGTCAGCCGTGGCTGCGCCCACGCCTCATCACCGACCTCGCCTTCATGGCCGGCCAGTACCTGCTGTGGGCCGCGCTCTCGTTGTGGCTGCTCATTCAGCTCGACGCGCAGCTCGCGCTGATGGTGCCGGCCGGGCTGCGGGAGTCAGTCGCCGCGTGGCCGTGGGCCTTGCAGGCGCTGGTGGCGGTGCTGCTGGCCGACGTCTCGGTGTACTGGTTCCACGTCGCCAGCCACCGCGTGCCGTGGCTGTGGCGCTTCCACGCGATTCACCACTCCAGCCGGCACCTCGACTGGGTCGCCGCGCATCGCGAGCACCCGGTGGACGGCTTCCTCACCCAGGTGGCGATCAACCTCCCGGCGATGGTGCTGGGCGTGGACCTCGCGACGCTCGCGTGGCTGGTCGCGTTTCGCGGGCTGTGGGCGATCTTCATCCACTCCAACGTGCGCCTGCCGCTCGGCCCGCTGCGGTGGATGTTCGGCGCGCCGGAGCTGCACCACTGGCACCACCTCGAGACCACCGACACGCAGCACAACTTCGCCAACCTCGCGCCGTGGACGGATCTGCTGTTCGGCACCTATTACGTGCCGCCGGGCGACGAGACGTGGCCGCTGGGCAACCCGGGCGAGCCGACGCGCGGGTACCTCGAGCACCTCGTCTCGCCGTTCCGCCCCGCGCCGAGCCCCGACGTCACCGCAGCGCGCTCGCCTCGTCCCGAACTCGAGTGAAGCGCCGCTTCGCCTCGGCCTGCGCGTCGGGGTCGGCGTGCGCGTCGACCTTCTCCATCAACTGGAGCAACCGCTCGCCCATGCCGTCGAGCGCCGCGCGCGGCAGCCCGGCCTGCACCAGCGCCGCCCAGAGCTGGTTCACGTCGCCGTAGTGGCGCAGCCCGTCGGGACACAGGCCACCGGGCGCGGGCCGCGAGATGAAGCCGTTCATGTCGCTGCCGAGCACCAGCGCCTCGGGCGGAACGATCGACGCGAGGTGCTTCCAGTGCGCGACCACGTCGTCACAGGTGCCCGGCTGGTGCACCGGGAGCCGGTGCGCGGCGTCGGTCTCGACCTGCTTGTCGGACAACGTCACGCCGATGAGCCCGCCCGACTTCGCCACGCGCTGCACGAGGCCGTCGGGGGACGCGCGCTCGAAGTCGAGCATCGCGCGCGACGAGGTGTGCGAGATGAGCACCGGCACGCCGAGCGGCTCGGTGAGGTCGAGCACGTCGGACACCAGGCGATCGCTCCCGTGGGCGACGTCGATGACCATGCCGAGCTGCATCATGCGGGTGACGACCTCGCGGCCGAGCGGGGTGAGCCCTTCGGCTTCACGTTCGCCCGGCGTGCCTTGAAACAGCGCCCGCGAGAGCTGGCCCTTCGCCGCGCCGCCGAGCTGGGTGGAGACGAAGTGCACCACCGTCACCACCCGCACGCCCGCGGCGTACAGCGCGTCGACGTCTTCCACGCGCTCGATGCCCTCGCCGCCCTCGAGCTGCGGCACGACCGCGATGCGCCCGCTGGCGAGCACCCGGCGGGCGGACGTCGCGTCGGTGGCGAGGCCGAAGCCCGGGCGCCGCGCGACGAAGTCGTCGAGCTCACGCGCCTGCTTCACGGAGAGGTCGAGGCTGGAGAGGCCGGCGCGGGTCCTCCAGGGCGGCCAGAGCGCCGCGAAGACGAGGCGCACACCGGAGTCGTGCAGCTGCGCCTCGGTGACCTGGTTGACGATCTTCGTGCGCGGGTTGGTGGCGAGCACGCCGTCGCCCGGTTCGCCGGTGAAGATGGGCTTCGCCGCCTGCGACATCGTGAGGTGGAGGTGCGTGTCGACGCCCAGGGTCACCTTCGCCGCGCGCTCAGGCGTGGGGGTGGTGACGGGGTGGCTCGTCGCGCAGGCGGTGAGGAGGAGCGGCAGGAGGGTGAGCTCGCGCATGGCGGCGGACCTTGGCACGGTTCGCCCTTCTTCCCGGCTACAGCTCGCGGTGGGCGGCCTCGACCACGCAGTCCGTCACCGCGTCGAGCGTCGTCGAAGGCAACCCCACCCGCTGCCAGAACAGCTTCACGTCGACGACGCAGTCCTTCAGCACCGGCACCAGCGCGCCGCTCGCCAGCTCGTCACGCACCAGCGCCTCGGGGTTCATCGCCCAGGCCATGCCGCCGCGACAGGCTTCGAGGAAGCCGTGCAGGCTTGGGACGCGATGCATGGGCGGGTCGAGCTCGACGTGCACTGCCTTCTTCATGAAGCGGTGCTGGAGCCGGTCCTTCGAGTCGAACACCAGGCACGGCGCGAGCTGCAGCGCCTGCCGCGTCACGCCCTGCCTGAAGTAGCGCGCGTGGAACGCCGGCGAGCAGGTCGCCACGAAGCGCATGCGCCCCAGCCGCTTCACCAGCGCGCCGCGCACCGGCTCGGCCGAGGTGGTGACGGCCGCCTGCACCGCGCCGCGCCGGAGCAGCTCCGCGGTGTGGTCTTGATCGTCGACCACCAGATCGAACGCCACGCCCAGCTCGGTGGAGCGCGCGGCCACCGCCTTCACGAACCACGTCGCTACGCTGTCGGCGTTCACCGCGATGCGCAGGCTGGTGAGGGTCTTTGGCTTGGCGCGCACCGGCAACGCCTCGCCCAGCTCATGCTCCAGCAACGCCACGCGCTCGGTGTGCTGGCACAGCGCCGCGCCCGCCTCGGTGGCCACGCACGGCTGGCCGCGCACCACCAGCACCGCGCCGACCCGCTCCTCGAGCAGTTTGATGCGCTGGGACACCGCCGACGACGTCACGTGCAGCGCCCGCGCGGCCTTCTCGAACGATCCCTGCCGGACCACCGCCACCAGCGCCTCGAGCAACGCGTAGTCGAGCATGCTGAAGCGTTGCTTAACTGACTTTAGGAACTTGAGCTTCTCTTCTTCGACTGCGGGGCGCATCTCACCGCCCATGGACTCGTCGTTGCTGTTCGCCTTCGGCCGGGGCGCGTTCCTCAGCGGCTCGTTGATCATGGCCATCGGGGCGCAGAACGCCTTCGTGCTGCGGCAGGGGCTGCAGCGGCTGCACGTCTTGCCGGTGGTGCTCACCTGCGCGGCCTGCGACGCGGCGTTGATTTGCGCGGGCATCGGCGGCGCGGGGGCGCTCATCACCAGCCGGCCCGCGGTGCTCACCGCCGCCTCGTGGCTGGGCGCGGCGTACCTGACGTGGTTCGGGCTCAAGGCGCTGCACCGCGCGGTGAAGGGCACCAGCGCGCTCGCGCCCGGCGAGGTGAAGCGGCAGAGCCTGCTGGGGGTCATCGCCTCGACGGCGGCCTTCACGCTCCTCAACCCGCACGTGTACCTCGACACGCTGGTGCTGCTCGGCTCGCTGGGCGCACGCGAGGTGGGCACGGCACGGCTGGCGTTCGGCGCAGGGGCGATCGCCGCAAGCCTGAGCTGGTTCTTCGGCCTGGGCTACGGCGCGCGGCTGCTCACCCCGGTCTTCGCGAAGCCCGGGGCGTGGCGAGTGCTCGACACCGGCATCGGCCTGATGGTGCTGGGCATCGCGGTGTCGCTGGTGTGGTGATCAGGGCTTCACGTTCTGCAGCGTGGACGCGCCCTGCACGAAGGAGGTCGTCCAGTCCAGCAGGCTGACCCCGCCCGGGCCCTGCAGCGTCATCAGGTTGCCGAGCATCACGTGGCTCGCCGCGGGTACCAGGAAGTACTTCGCGTTGGGGCTCGGGTCGTACGACGCGGTGAGCAGCGCGCGCGTCTTCTGCTCGTAGGTCGCGGCGTCGTAGCCGGTGAACTGCCGCAGCGTGCCGTCTTGCGTGTAGGCCAGCAGCCCGAAGCGCGAGGCCTGGTACTTGTCGAACAGGTACTTCGGGTACTTCTCGAACTCGGTCGCGCAGCCCACGCACTCGGCGGGGATGGTGACGTTCCAGTTGGTGAGCCAGTCGTTGAGCAGCGTGCCGGCCGGGGTGACCATCTGCCCGCAGTCCGCCAGCAGGTGAACCTGCGCGCCGGGCCACATGCGGGCGATCTTCTCGAAGTTGAGCTGCGCACCGAACGCGCCGGCGCTCGAGCCGCTGACGAAGACACGCTCTGCCGAGGGGAAGGTGTCCTTGAGCCGCTGCAGGAACACGTCGAGGTTCTTGCCGCCCTTGTGGTGCACCGTGCGCGCCGGCACCTGACCCGCGCCGGGGTAGTTCATCACCGAGTCGCCCGCGTGCACGTCGCCGGTGCAGTACGGCACGAAGACGTAGCTCATGTCCTTGAAGGGGTTGGTGGCCACCGCGCGGTTGAACGGCGCCGCGTTGAGCGTGCCCTCGGCTTGAAACGACTGCGCGGTGTAGCCGTCGAGGTTGCTCGCCGCGAAGGCGCAGGTGAGCGCGTTCCAGCACGCGCCGCCGCCCTGCATGTAGATGAGGACGTCCTTCGAGCGCGTGGTGACGTTGACGCCCACGCCGGTCGCCGAGCCGTTGCCGCACGCCGAGTCGGCGAAGTCGGTCCAGGTCCACAGCTCCTGCTGCGCGAGGATGGGGTTGCCCGCGTCAGGCGGATCCATCGGCGGCGGCGTCTCGCAGCGCCCGGCCTGACAGACCTGCGCGCCCACGCAGCTGTCACAGCGCAAGCCCGCCGCGCCGCACGCCGACGTCTCCGTGCCGCCGGCGCACTGCCCATCGGCGGTGCAGCAGCCCGCACACGTCGCCGCGCTGCAGGTCGAGTCGGAGGTCGTGGAACCGCAGGAGAACAACGCCGAAGAGGCCAGGACGAGCACGAGGAGGAGGCGCATCAGGGGCCGCAGATACCCACGCCCGCGCCCTTCCGCCAACCGTAAACAAACCCTGCACAAACTTACGCCCTGCGTTACTCCTCTTCCTTCATGAAGACGCTGATCGTCGGAGCCGGCCCCGGAGGACTCTCAACCGCCATCAACCTCGCCGGTCTCGGCGCGGAGGTGACGGTGGTGGAGAAGGAAGCCATTCCCGGAGGGCGCATGCGCGGCCTCACCTTCGGCGAGCGCGGCGAGTACCAGGTCGACACCGGGCCGTCGATCATGCAGCTCCCGCAGGTGCTGGAGCGGATCTTCCGGCGCGCGGGCCTGCGCATCGAGGACTACCTCAAGCTGGTGCGGCTGCCCGAGAACACCCGCGTACACTTCTGGGACGGCACGCACCTCGACACCCACTGGGACCAGAAGAAGATGCGCGCCGAGGTCGAGCGCCTCGCACCGAACCTGGGCGAGACCTACGAGCGGTGGTTCCTCGAGTCGCGCGAGAAGTACCGCATCGCCTACGGCACCTTCATGGCGCACCCGGCCGACTCGCTGGGCTACTACAACCCGCTGCGCCTGCTGCCGGCCGCGAAGTTCAAGCCCTGGCAGACGCTCTACAAGCACCTCGACTCGACCTTCCACGACGACCGCTTCAGCTACGCGTTCAGCTACCCGTCGAAGTACCTCGGGCTGCACCCCACGACGTGCTCGAGCGTGTTCTCGGTCATCCCCTTCCTCGAGCTGGAGTTCGGGGTGTGGCACGTGATGGGCGGCTTCCGCGCGCTGGCGCAGGGCATGAAGAAGGCGGCCGAAGATCTCGGCGCGAAGTTCCGCATGTCGTCGCCGGTGGCGCGCGTGCTGGTGGAGAACGGCAAGGCGGTGGGCGTCGAGTTGATGGGTGGTGAGAAGCTGTTCGCCGACGTGGTGGTGGTGAACGCCGATCTCCCCTACGCGGCGCGCACGTTGGTCGACGAGTCGTGGCGCGCGGGTACGCGGCTGTCGAACGACGCGCTGCAGAAGGCGAAGTACTCGTGCAGCACGTTCATGCTCTACCTCGGGCTCGACAAGGTCTACTCCGAGCTCCCGCATCACCTCATCTACCTGTCGAACGCCGCGCGCCGCACCGATCGCGACGCGCTGGAAGATCGCCACGCGGATCTCGAAGACCCGCCCTTCTACGTGGTCAACCCCAACGTGACCGACCCGGCCGGCGCGCCGAAGGGGCACTCGGCGATCTACGTGCTGGTGCCGACGCCGAACACGCACGGCACCCACGACTGGAAGACCATCGAGGCCGAGCTGACGAAGAAGGTGCCGGGCTGGCTGGCGAAGGTCGGCATGAAGGACGTGGCGAAACACATCGTGGCGCAGCGCGCGTTCACCGCCGAGACCTGGCGCGACGACTTCAATGTGCACCGGGGCGCGGTGTTCAACCTCTCGCACACCTGGCTGCAGCTCGGGCCGCTGCGGCCGAAGGTGCAGTCGCCGCACGTCGAGAACCTGTACTGGGTCGGCGGCGGTACGCACCCCGGCTCGGGTCTGCTCACCATCATGGAGAGCGCCAACATCGCCGCGAACTACGTCAGCCAGCGCATGGGCCGTGGGCCGATCGCCGAGTGGCCGCACGTGCCGCCCGCGGGCAGCCTCCCCACGTCGGAGGGAATGAACGTGGTGCGGTTGAAGCGCGCGCAGTGAGCAGTGAGACTGAGGGCTCCCCATGAGAGCCCTCGTCGCTGCCTGCGTCGTCGTCGCGTCGTCTGCCTTCGCGCACATCAAGCTGCTCGACCCGCCGTCGTTTCAGGTGACCGACGCGTACGGCTCGCCGAACAAGTCGGAGCCATGTGGTGGACCGGGCACGGCGACCAACGCGGTCACCACGGTGATGGCCGGCTCGCAGCTCACGGTGACGTGGAGCGAGCCGATTTTGCACCCCGGCCACTTCCGCCTCGGCATCGCCACCGACCCCAGCGCGTTCGTCACGCCGACCGCGGTGCTGAACAACGGCAACAGCAACTGCGCGAGCGCGCCCATCGAGAGCACGCCGGCGTACCCGACGATCGTCGACGGCCTGTTCCCGCACACCAGCGCGTCACCGACCGGACAGTGGACCACGTCGATCACCGTGCCGATGATGAGCTGCGACAACTGCACGCTGCAGCTGATGCAGTTCATGTCGTCGCACGCGCCGCCGTGCTTCTACTTTCAGTGCGCGAAGCTGCGCATCGTGATGCCTGCCGACGCGGGAGCCGACGATGCGGGCGTCGTCGATGCAGGCGTGACGGACGCTGGTGCGCCGGACGCAGGCTCGACGAGCACGGACGCCGGCGTCGAGCCTCCGGCCATGCCTGCGGGGTGCGGCTGCACGTCGACGCCGATGCTCTTCGCCCTCTGTCTCCCTCTCCTCCTGAGGAGGAGAGGGTTGGGGTGAGGAGGCGAACCCGCGCATCCCGCGCTACACAGAGCCATGTCGTCGCTGCCCGGCTTCAGCTCCCGTTTCATCACCGCGCTCCCCGGTGACCCCAACACCCAGAACCACCCCCGCCAGGTGCGCGGGGCGTTGTGGTCGCCGGTCATCCCCACGCCGGTCTCCGCGCCGACGTTGCTCGCCTGGAGCCCGGAGGTCGCGCACCAGCTCGGCCTCGACGAAGCGCAGGTGCGGGCCATGCTGCCGGTGCTCTCGGGCAACACCCCACCACCCAACGTCACGCCCTTCGCGGCGAACTACGGTGGGCACCAGTTCGGCCACTGGGCAGGTCAGCTCGGCGACGGGCGCGCCATCGGCATCGGCGAGCTGAACGGCTTCGAGCTGCAGCTCAAAGGTGCGGGGCCCACGCCCTACTCCCGTCGCGGAGACGGCCGCGCGGTGTTGCGCTCATCGATCCGCGAGTTCCTGTGCAGTGAAGCGATGCACCACCTCGGCGTGCCCACCACGCGCGCGTTGGCGCTGGTGCAGACCGGCGACCTCGTGGTGCGCGACATGTTCTACGACGGCAACGCCGCGCCCGAGCCCGGGGCCATCGTCTGCCGCGTGGCGCCGAGCTTCCTGCGCTTCGGCAACTTCGAGCTGCCCACCTCACGCGAAGAGCACGCGCTGCTGAAGGGCCTGCTCGACTTCACGCTCGCGCACTACTTCCCCGAGCTGGGCGCTGGCGCCTACGCGGAGTTCCTCAACGAGGTCGCGCGCCGCACCGCGCGGTTGATGGCGCACTGGCAGGCGGTGGGCTTCGTGCACGGGGTGATGAACACCGACAACATGTCCGTGCTCGGGCTCACCATCGACTACGGGCCGTATGGCTGGGTGGACGACTTCGACCCGTCGTGGACTCCGAACACCACCGACGCCGAGCAGCGGCGCTACCGCTACGGCAACCAGCCCGGCATCGGCATGTGGAACGTCGAGCGGCTGGGCATCGCGCTGTTGCCGATGCTGGGCGACGACGAGGCGAAGGTCGAGGCCGCGCTGCGCGAGTACCAGCGCGCGTTCGAGGCCGAGGCGAGCCGGCGTTTCACCGCCAAGCTGGGGCTGGCAGAGGACGCGGTCGAGACGGTGCACGCGCTCTTCTCGTGGCTCGCGCAGGAAGAGACGGACATGACGATCTTCTTCCGCCAGCTCGCGAAGGTGGTGGTGGGGCCGAAGCCGACGACGTTTCCCGACGTGTTGCGCGCGGCCTTCTACGGAGCGCCGAGTGAGGCGCACGTGCAGGCCGGGCTCTCGTGGCTGTCGACCTGGTGGGACCTCACGCGCGCGCGTGACGCGGCGCCGTCGGTGCTCGCCGAGCGCATGAACGCGGTGAACCCGAAGTACGTGCTGCGCAACTACCTCGCGCAGCAGGCGATCGACGCGGCGCACGCAGGTGACGGAGGCGCGGCGGTGAACGAGCTGCTCGACGTGATGCGCAGGCCGTTCGACGAGCAGCCGGGGCGCGAGCGCTTCGCGGAGAAGCGGCCTGACTGGGCGCGCTCGAAGCCGGGGTGTTCGGCGCTGTCGTGCAGCTCGTGAGGACTGAGCGATGACGCGCGTGCTGACGTTGCCGGGCTGGCAGAGCTCGGGGCCTGATCACTGGCAGACCCATTGGGAGCGACTCGACGCGCGGGTGACGCGGGTGGAGCAGGACGACTGGGAAGCGCCGCGCCGCGACGCCTGGCTCACGCGGTTGCGCTCGAAGCTCTCGGTGGACGAGCCGACGGTGTTGGTGGGCCACAGCCTGGGGTGCATTCTCGCGGTGCACGCAGCGGGCGAGGCGCCGGGGGTGGTGGGCGCGCTGTTGGTGGCGCCGTCAGATCCGGAGCGGCCCGGGCTGCCGGACACGCTGCGGTCGTTCACGCCGGTGCCGCTGAGGCGCTTGCCGTTCCCTTCGATCGTCGTGGCGAGCCGTGATGACGAGTACTGCACGATGGAGCGGTCGCGGCAGTACGCCGAGGCGTGGGGCGCGCGGTTGATCGACGCGGGGGCGCGCGGGCACCTGAACTCGGCGACGAAGCTCGGCACCTGGCCCGAGGGGCGCGCGTGGCTGAGTGAGCTGCTCGCGCTCGCGCCGTTCGTGCTCGATGCGCGGCTCGCGCGCGACACCCACGTCGTCGGAGAGAGCGCGCTGTCGTTGCTGTTGCTGATGAACGACGCGCGCTACCCGTGGTTCATCGTGGTGCCGAAGCGCAGCGCGGTGAGCGAGGTGTTCGAGCTCGAGGTCGCGGACCAGCACACGCTCGCGCACGAGTCGGCGGTGCTGAGCGCGGCGATGGTGAGCGCGTTCTCGCCTGACAAGCTGAACGTGGGGGCGCTGGGCAATGTGGTGCGACAGCTCCATGTGCATCACGTGGCGCGCACGCTCGGAGATCCCGCGTGGCCGGGGCCGGTGTGGGGGCATTCGCCGCGCGTCGAGCGAGACGAGGCGGCTCGCCGGGTGATCGTCGAGCGGCTGTTCGCGCAGCCGGCGTTGGCTCGAGTGTTCGATCAGCGGTGAGGAATGAATCGCCAGCGCAGGGGAGAGATGGCTTCAAGGGCGAGTGGGGTTGATGCGCGCGAGCGTACGGGCTGATCCGAAGCGTGCCCCGCGGCGCGCGGCGTCTCGATGAAGGAGGTCGCTCGGGGGCCGGTCCGTGCGCGCCGTCATCGGCAGCGACCAAATCGTCACAGGCGATGACGAGTCCTCAAAATCAGGCCCTCACCGCCTCTCCAAAGCTGCCCGCGCAACAGGCCTCCACGAGGCGTCATGGCGTGAAACGTCAAGCCACCTCATGAAGCGCCCCTCTGCGCGTCATCGCGCTGCGAGCTCATCTCGGCCGCCACACGCGAAGTCTGCCTCGTCATCGCCTGTGACGATTGGGTCGTGGCGGATGACGGTGCGTTTGGACCGACCACCCGGGCACCCTTCACGTAGCCGGAAGATCCCCGCACCGAAGCGCCCGCGCCTCGCGGCTGATCGCGACGAGCACGGCAGGCACTCCCCACAGACCCGCTCGCCCCAGAGCCCGCTGCCTTCGAGCGCACACCATGCTCGGGCATGACTGGGACTGATCAACCGAACTGCACTGAGCGCCGCGTGAGCGTCGCCATCCAGAACCCGTCGATGGGGAACTCGGGCGCCTTCGTGTCTTCCAGCGCGGCGCCCATCGCCACCAGCAGCGGCACGAAGTGCTCGTGGGTCGGCAGCGCGATGTTCACGCCCGGCGCCTTCGTCCGGTACTGCACCAGCGCGTCGACGTCCTTCTTCAGCACCGCCTCGGCGACCCATTGATCGAACTCCACCGCCCATTGCGGCGGCGCCTTCGTCTGCGACCAGTCCACCATGCGCAGGTTGTGGGTGATGAACCCGCTGCCGATGATCAACACGCCCTCGTCACGCAGCGGGGCGAGCGAGCGACCGAGCGCGATCAACTCCTTCGGGTCGAGCGTCGGCAGCGACGCCTGCAGCACCGGCACGTCGGCCCCCGGGTACATCGCCACCAGCGGCACGTACGCGCCGTGATCGAGCCCGCGCGTCGGCTCGTCGATGGTGCCCTTCACCAGCGTCTTGATGCGCGCGGCCAGCTCCGGCGCGCCGGGCGAGGGGTACTTCGTCTCGTAGTAGTGCTTCGGGAACCCGTAGAAGTCGTACACCAGCGGCACCGGCTTCGTGGCGCCCAGCGAGAACGGCCGCTCTTCCCAGTGCGCCGACAGCATCAAGATGCTCTTCGGCTTGCCCAGCTTGCTGCCCCACGCACCCAGCTCGCCCACCCACTGCGGCATGTCGAGCAGCGGAGGCGCTCCGTGCGCGATGAACAACGTCGGCTGCCTGGTGCTCATGGTCTTCCTCTTTCCTTCGGCGGCCTGCGCCACCGTGCCTGCGAGCCCCGCCGCCGCGACCACCACTTCACGTCGGCTCAAGCCTGCGTCGTGCTTCTTCATGAGCCACACCATGCGTCCCTCTGAAGCGTTGCGCCAGTCGCACCCATGGCACAACTGCGTTCCACCCCTGGAACGCCGCCGCGCGGCCCGCTACGGAGTGCCCATGACGAAGGTCGACCTCAACCAACTGCCGGTGTTCGTCGCCGTGGCCGAAGCGAGCAGCATGTCGGAAGCGGCGCGCCGGCTCGCAGTGCCGAAGTCGACGGTCAGCCGCGCCATCTCGGCGCTCGAGGGGTCGCTGGGCGTCCAGCTCTTCCACCGCACCACGCGGCAGGTGCGGCTCACCACCGCGGGGAGCGCGTTCCTCGAGAAGACGCGGCCGCTGGTCGCCCTGGTGCGCGACGCCACCGACACGCTCCCCGAGCAGGGCGACGCACCGTCGGGCACGCTGCGCCTGACCGCGCCCATCGACTTCGGGCTGACGCTGTTGCCCGAGCTGTGCGCGCTCTTCACCGCCCGCTACCCCGACGTGACGCTCGACGTGCGGTTGTCGAACCAGAACGAAGACCTCGTCGGCCAGGGCTTCGACCTCGCGCTGCGCATCAGTGGCCGCCTCAAGGACTCGACGCTCATCGCGCGCAAGCTGAGCCCCATCGAGCTGCGGCTCTACGCGGCGCCCGGACTGCTCGCCCGCGTGGGCACTCCGCGCAGCGTCGCCGAGCTCGCCCCCTTCGAGTTCGTCACCTTCCGCGGGTTCCAGAGTTCACTGCCCTTCACGCCGAAGCTGCACGTGGTGACCGACGACGTGATGTTCGCCGCGCAGTCCGTACGCGCAGGGCTCGGCGTGGGGCCGCTGCCGTCATTCCTCGCGCAGCCCGACGTCGCCGCCGGGCGCCTGGTGAACGTGGTGCCGCGCTGGGTGCTCGAGGCTGGCGCGTTGTGGTTCGTTCACCCCCGCTCGGCACACCTCCCGCGCAAGGTGACCGCCTTCCGCGACCTGGTGCTCGAGTGGTTGCGCACCCATCCCCTCTGCCCGCTGTGACCTCTTCGTCACCGGCGGCGTCACCGCGCCGTTGCGTCGCAGTCGCCAGACGTTTGCGCGGCTGACGCGGCGCGGTCGCACGAGCCCACCAGTCTCCGCCTCCGACACGGAGGCTTCCATGACCTGGTTGCTCAGCATCGCCGCGCTCGGCTTCTTCCTGCTGCTCCTGCAGCGCCTCGCCCTTCACGTCGCGCTCCGACGTTCGCCGCCCGTCACCACGCGCGCGGTGGGCATCTCCATCCTCAAGCCGCTGTGTGGCGTCGACGACGCGCTCGAAGAGAACCTCCGCGCCTTCGCGCAGCTCGACTACCCCCACTTCGAGGTGCTGCTGGGCGTGAAGGACCGCGCCGACGCCGCCTGGCCGGTGGCCTGTGCCTGGGCCGCACGCGACGCGCGCTTCAAGGTGGTGCAGCAGCGCACCACGCCCGGGCTCAACCCCAAGGTGAACCAGCTCGTCACGCTGGCCGACGAGGCGCGGCACGAGCTGCTGCTGGTCTCGGACAGCAACGCCCGGCTCCCGAGCGACGCGCTGTGGGAGCTCGCCGCGCTCTTCGAGGACCCCCGCGTGGCCTGCGTGACGAACCCGGTCAGCGGCCGCGGCCACGTCTCGTTCGGCGCGCTGCTCGACAACCTCCACCTCGTCTCGTCGGTGGGCGCGGCGCAGCTGGGGGTCAAGACGCTCGTCGGCAAGGACCTGGTGGTCGGCAAGTCGATGACGCTCCGCCGCTCGGCGCTCGAGGCGCTCGGGGGCTTCGGCGCCTACGCCCAGGTGCTCGCGGAGGACTACGTCATCGGGCAGGACCTCCGCGCGCGCGGTCACGAGGTGCGCGTCGCGCGAACGCCCGTGTGGAACGTCACCGTCAATCGCTCGGTCGCGAGCTTCTTCGACCGCTACCTGCGCTGGGGCGTCATTCATCGCACCGCCGTCACGCTGCCCACCGCGCTGGCCCAGGGGCTCCTCAACCCGCTGCCGCTCCTCCTCGCGCACGCGGTTCTCGCTCCCGGCGGCGACTCCTTCGCGCTGCTGCTGGGAGGTACCGCGCTCAAGGCCGCGCTCGACCTCAGCTCGGCGCGCGCGCTGCGCTGTGACGCGGCGGGGTGGCGAGGCGTGCCCGCAGTGCTGGTGAAGGACTGCCTCGTCTTCGTGACGTGGTTCCACGGCCTGTGGGCGCGGACCGTGGTGTGGCGCGGCACCCGGCTGCGGGTCGGTCCGCGCTCGAGGCTGCGGCCGCTGACGTCGTCACTGCGGCCCGCGCGCGCGGAGGCGTCATGACGCCGCGGCTCGTCGAGCGGTTGGGCTTTCAGCTCTCGGCGCTGATCCTGGGCACCGCGGTGGGCACGCTGCGCGCGCTGCACCGGCTCTCGTCATGACGACGCGACGCGTGGCCCACCTGTCCGATCTCCACCTCGGAGAGCGGCCCGAGCACACCACCGCGGCGCGCGCGCTCGTCCGGTCACTGCGTGAAGAAGACGTCGACCACGTCGTAGTGACCGGCGACATCACGCACGCCGGCCGCATCGACGAATACGAGACCTGGCGCGAGGTGTTCGCGCCGCTGCTCGCCGAGCGTCGGGTGACGGTGGTGCCCGGCAACCACGACCGCGCGGGTGACGGCGTCGCCGAGCTGCTGAGCGACGAACTGCGCGTCTCGGTCGACGGGCGCGAGGGGCTGTTCATGGTGTGCATCGACTCCACGGCGCCACACAACCGGAGCACCTTCCGCAGCCACGGCGACCTCTGCGAGCGCATGTTGAAGAGCGTCGACGACGCGCTCGAGCGCGCGCCCCGGGGGTGGACCCGCGCGCTGCTGCTGCACCACCACGTGCTGCCCATGCCCGTGGAAGGCATCGGCGAGTGGTTCGCCGAGCAACTGGGTTGGCCGCACGCCGCCGAGCTGCCGCTGGGCCGTGAGCTGTTGCGCCGGGTGCGCGGGCGCATCGACCTCGTGCTCCATGGCCACAAGCACGTGCCGCGTGAGCAGGTGCTCGACGGTCCGCGCCCGCTCCGCATCGCCAACGCCGGTTGCTCGACGGCGCTGGGGGCATACCGGGTCTTCGAGCACGAAGGCAGCGTGGTGAAGCCCGGGGAATGGGTGCACGCGGCGCCGGTGACGCGCACGCCACTGCTGAGCCGCCTGATGCACGGCCCGGCGGACCAACGGCTCACCTGACACGTTGCGGCGAAATGCCCTCGTGAAATTCCCTGAAACCACTTCTCAGGGCACTGCGTATGGCTAGCGTCGCACCGCCCAGGGCCAATGACTGGCCCGGCAACTCCGGAGATCTCCATGAACAAGAAGCTGCTCGGCGCCGTTCTCGGTTCGTTCGTCATCGCTGCCCCGGCGTTCGCCGAAGACAAGCCGGTCGACGCGAAGCCCGCGAAGAAGGCCACCAAGAAGGGCGAAGAGAAGAAGGCCGGCGAGAAGTCGTGTTCGGGCGAGAAGTCCTGCTCGGGTGAGAAGTCGTGCTCCGGCAAGAAGGACGAGGCCAAGGGCGGCGAGAAGTCGTGCTCGGGCGAGAAGAGCTGCTCCGGCAAGAAGTGAACGACCGTCGTTGATTCGCCGACAGGGCGCTCGTCCTCGCGACGGGCGCTCTGTTCGTTTTCGTCGAGGTGCACGTGAAGAAGCTCGAAGGCATCGGCATCGGCCTGCGCACGCCCTTCGCGACCGAGCTGTTGACCACCACGCGGCAGGTCGACTGGCTGGAGCTCGTCCCCGAGAACTGGATGTTCTACGGCGGCAAGAAGCGGCGGCTGCTGCACGAATTGGCGGAGCGCTTCACCCTCGTGCCCCACTCGGTCAGCCTCAACGTCGGAGGCCTCGACCCTCTCGACCCGCGCTTCCTCGACGCGCTGGCGACGCTGACCACCGAGCTCGACTCGCCGCTCTTCAGCGACCACGTGTGCTTCGCGTCGACGCACGGGCGCCCGTTGCACGAGCTGCTGCCGCTCCCCTTCACCGAGGAGGCCGCGGACGTGGTCGGTCGCCGCGCGCGCGAAGCCGCTCAACGCGTCGGCCGGCCGCTGGTGCTCGAGAACGCGACCTTCTACGCGCACATGCCGGCGGCCGACGAAGACGGTCGCATGGACGAGTCGAGCTTCATGCGCGCCTGTCTCGAGCGCGGCGGCGCCACGATGTTGCTCGACGTGAACAACGTGTACGTGAACTCGAAGAACCACGGCTTCGACGCGCGCGCGTTCATCGACTCGGTGCCGATGGAGCAGGTGACGTACCTCCACCTCGCCGGCCACACGCTGCAAGACGACGTCATCATCGACACACACATCGGGCCGATCATCGACGACGTGTGGTCGCTGTACCGCTACACGCTGGCGCGCGCCGGGCGCCTGGTGCCGACGTTGATCGAATGGGACCAGGACGTTCCGCCGCTCGACGTGGTGCTCGACGAGGTCGATCGCGCGCGCGACGAAGCAGCCCGGGCGCTGGGAGGTGCCGCGTGAAGCTCGCCCCCTTCTACGAGCGCATCGCGCCGTTCCTCGAGGGCCGCGTCGGACTCCCAGAGACCACGCTCGCGCTGTACGGAGACGCGCCGACCCGCGACGCGCACCGCCTCGCCATCTACGAGCGCTTCTGCCGCGAGCACCGCAACACCGCGACCGGCGGCGTGCACCGCGAGCTCCGCGACGTGGTGACCGCGCAGCTCGGCGAGGCCGGCTGGCGGCAGCTCGTGGAGGACTACTTCGTCCAGCACCCCATGCAGCACGTGGAGATCAACGAGAACGGCGCGCACCTCTCGACGTGGCTCGCGACCCGCACCGATCTGCCGCCGCTGTGGAGCGCGCTCGCCGACTTCGAGTGGTGGGAATGGCAGACGTTGATCGCCCGCGACGAGCCGATGGACGCGAAGCCTGATGAAGGTCCGCTCCGCCTCGCGTCGACGGTCGAGCTGCGACCCTACGCGTGGAACTTCGTGGACTGGCTCGACGCCGACGAGCGCGCGCCGCTGCCGAACGAAGAGAACGTGCTGGTGCTCTTCTGGCGCAACCGGCGGCTCGACGCGCGACGGGCGCTGGCGACCGCGGACGAGCTGGTGCTGCTCAAGCAGATCAGCGAAGGCGTGGAGGTCGAGCGCTCCGAGACCTTCGAGGACCTCCGCGGCGCTGGCATCATCCTCGGCGAATGATCCTCGCGCTCCTCCTCGCCGCGGCGCCCGTCACCCAGGTCACGGTCACGCCCGCGTTGGAGCAGCGCACGCTGGCGATCGAGCTGCAGGTGGACCGCTCGTGGAAAGGCGACTGTCTGTGCCTCGACATGGACGGCGCCGAGGTCGCGGTGCGCGGGCTGAGCAGGCACCCGCGGCGGCCCAGCTGCTTCCTGCGGCCGGAGAAGGGCCCCATTCGCTACCAGCTCGACCTCGCGCGCCTGCGAAGCCTGCGTGACGACCCCGACTACGCCGCCGACCTCGGGCGCGCGTGGCTCTTTCACGACGCGGCCACCCTGCTCCACCCCGACGGCTTCGAGACCACGCTGCGCGTGCGCTTCGTGCTGGGTGAAGGCGTGTCGGTCGCCGCGCCGTGGCCCCGCGAGAAGGACGGGGCCTTCCTCGTCTCCGAAAGCCAGCTCGACGCCGGGGCCTACGTCGCGCTTGGCGCGCTGCGCACCCTCGAAGACGTGAAGCTCGACGGCTTCTCGGCGCGGCTGACGGTGGTGGAAGGACCGAAGGCGGCGAGCGACGCGCAGCTCCGCGAGTGGATCCGCGTCGCGCTCGCGTCGCTCGGCACGTTCTATGGTCGAAGCCCCTCACGAGGCGTGGCGCCCATTCACGTCGTGCTCGCGGGGATGAAGAGCGCCGAGCCGGGCGTGTTCGGTTCGGTGCTCCGGCGCGCGGAACCGTCGGTGATGTTGCTCTTCGGCGACGCGGCGGCGACCGGCTTCGAGCGCGACTGGGTGGCCACGCACGAGCTGTTTCACCTCGGCAACCCGCCGACGCAGGGCCGCTACCCGTGGTTCGTCGAGGGCTTCACCACCTACTACACCGAGCTGTTGCGGGCCCGGCGCGGGTCGCTGAGCGCGGCGAAGGTGTGGGGCACGCTGGCGTCGAGCGTGCGCGACTTCTGTCAGCCCGACGGCACCTCGCTGCGCGAGCGGAGCCGGAACCTCGCCACCACCCACGACTGGATGCGCGTGTACTGGGCGGGCGCCTGCCTCGCGCTGCGGGTCGACGTGGAGATTCGCCACAGGAGCGGTGGCCAGCGCTCGCTCGACGACGTGCTCCGCGAGCTGCGCAAGGCTGAGCCGCTCGACGAAGACGAGCTGTTGGCGGCCCTCGACCGCGCGGCAGGCAGCGACCTCGCGTCGCGCCACGTCGACGCGACGAAGCCGATCCCCGTCGAGGCGCTGCTGACCGCGCTCGGCGTCGGCGCGGTGAAGGACGACGAAGCCGTGCTGCGTGACGACGCTCCGCTCGCGAGGCTGCGCCGGTCGCTCACCAGGTAGCCGCCGCCGAAGTCGAGTGGCGACGCACGGGGCGCGCGACTACCCTTGCGGCTGCCGCCTCGGCCGGAGTCGCATGACGCCCCGCGAAGAGCAGTCCGCCCTCAACTCCGTGTACTTGCGAGGCGACCTGATCCTCCGGCGCGCCACGTTGGTGCACGCCTTCATCGCGCTGGCGCTCGCGCGCGTTCACCAGACGTGGGGCCTGGCGCTCGGGGTCTCGGCGATCGCGACCGGTGGGGTCTGGGTGGCGACCTGGCTGCGACCCGGGGCGTTCGTCACCCGGGTGCTCGGCGGTGTCGCGCTGCAGGTGTTCTGCGCGCTGTATCTCGTTCAGTTGCACGGCCAGCCCGAGATGTACTTCTTCGTCTTCACCAGCTTCACGCTGATGATCTTCTACAAAGACCCGCGCGCCCTCTGGCCGGCCGCGGTGGTGCTGGTGCTGGCGCACCTCGTGCTCGCGCCGCGCTTCGTCGAGCGCCCGCTCACGCAGTTCTTCCAGCTCTCGGTCGCGCTGGCGCAGGTGGTGATCGCCAGCGCCGTGTCCTCGAACCTCCGCAAGCGCACCCTGCACGACTTCGAGAAGGCGGCCGCGCTCGAGACCCAGCTCGCCCACACCCGGCGCTTGATGGACGACCTCGAGAAGACGCGCAGCCGGCTGGTGCAGACCGAGAAGCTCGCCACCGCCGGTCAGCTCGCCGCCGGCGTGGGGCATGAGATCAACAACCCGCTCGCCTTCGTGATGGGCAACCTCGACCACCTGCAGCGGCGCCTCACCGAGGAGTCCGCCACGCTGTCGAAGCTGCACGACTACGACGATCTCCGCGACGCGATGTCCGAGGCGTCGGAGGGCGCGCGCCGCATCGCGGCCATCGTGCGCGATCTCAAGACGTTCGCCCGAAGCGACGACGCGTCGCTCGGCCCGGTCGACGTGAAGGCCTCACTGGAGTTCGCGCTCTCGATGGCCGCCCCGGAGATCCGCCACCGCGCGCAGGTGGTCCGCGACTACGGCGAGGTGCCCTCGGTAGAAGCCAACGAGGCCAAGCTGGGGCAGGTCTTCTTGGTGCTGCTGGTCAACGCCGCGCAGGCGCTCCGCGAAGGGGGCATCGCCGACAACCGCATCACCGTCACCACCCGCGCCGAGCCGAACGCGCGCGTGCGCATCACCGTGCAGGACACCGGGCCCGGCATCGCCGCCGAGAACCTGGCGCGCATCTTCGACCCCTTCTTCACCACCAAGCCGGTGGGCGAAGGCACCGGGCTGGGTCTGTCGATCGCCTCGAACATCGTCGACACGCTCGGCGGCCACATCGAGGTCGAGAGCCGGCCGCACGAGGGCGCGCGCTTTCACGTCGTGCTGCGCGCCTCGACCGAGCTCGCCCGCCCGCGCAGCACGGGCAAGACGCCCAGCACGCCCATTCGCGCGCAGCCGGTGGTGCGGGTGCTGGTGATCGACGACGAGGCCGACATGGCGCCGCTCATCACCCGCGTGCTGGGGCCCGAGGTCCACGTGACGTCGGTGCTCTCGGGTCGCGCGGCGCTCGAGCTGCTCGCGCACCAGACGTTCGACCTCATCCTCTGCGACGTGATGATGCCCGACGTCTCGGGCGCCGACGTGTACCGGGCCATCGCGGCCGAGCGGCCGGCGCTGCTGCCCAACGTGGTGATGATGACCGGCGGCGCCTTCACCGAAGAGAGCCGCGCCTTCGTCGAGGCGCTGCCGCACGAGACGCTCGACAAGCCCTTCACCGCGACCCAGCTCCGCGGCCTGCTCGACGTGGTGAAGAAGCGCGGCGCCGCCTGATTTCTTGAAAGCGCGGCGTCGGCTCTTAACCTCGCGCGCATGGACAAGGTCTTCCTCACCGCCCAGCTCTCAGAGAAATTGAAGCGCATCTACGAGCAGGCCCTGCGCGCCGCCGAAGACGCGCGCCTCGACGCCAAGACCGGCGCCCCGCGCGCCGTGAACCTCGCCGCCGCCACGCGCACCCGCCTCGAGGCAGCGCAGGCCGCGTGGGAAGCGGTCGCCGACTTCAAGCCTTCGGTGATGAAGAAGGGCGAGCGCATCGGCCTCGGCGCGCTGGTCGAGCTCGAAGACGGTGAAGGCGGCAAGACGCTCTTCATGGCCCCTGCGGGCGCCGGTGAGGAGCTGACGGGCCCCGGCGGTGATGGCTTCCTGCACGTCGTCACGCCGGGCTCGCCGATCGGAAAGGGGCTGCTGGGCAAGAAGGTGGGCGACGTGGTCGAGGTGATGGTGAAGGGCGAGCTCACCGAGTGGGACATCGTCTACGCCGGCTGATCAGTCGTCCCGCGCCCGCCGCCGGCGAAGGAACAGCACCAGCGCGATGGGCGCGAGGCCCACGTAGAAGCCCGGCCCCGACACCAGCGCCCAGGTCTGCTTCGACGTGTAGAAAGCGGTGAGCAGCACCGCGATGAGGTGCAGCACCACGTACCCGCTCATCCACGCGAAGGACCGCCGCATCGTCTTCAGCGCCTGGGGCTCGAGCACCAGCCCCGGCGTGAGGCGGCCGAGGTAGCCCGCGAGGAACCGGTCGGGCGCGAACACCAACCCCAGCATCAGCACCACGGTGACCGCCTCGATGAGCGCGGGCTTGAGCTTGAAGAACAGCTCGTTCTCCAGGGCGATCGACAGCCCGCCGAGCCCGGCGATGAGCGCCACGTCGAGCACCACGAACCAGTCGAACTTCTTCGAGCGCGCCCAGGTGATGGCGAGCTGCACCACCGCGAACACCACCGCCGCGGCGATCGACACGCGCACGTCGTCGACCAGCGCGTCGACCACGATGAACACCAGCAGCGGCAGCAACTGCAGCAGGAACGTGCGCGGCGCCATTCAGAGGAACTGCACGCCGATCGCGAACTGAATGTTGAACCAGCGCGGATCGCTCGCGTACAGCGCGGGGTAGGTCTGCCACACGAACTGCGCGCGCACGCGCTCGAGCAGCGAGACCGACACCATCGTCTCCAGCACGCCCTGGGTGCACCACCGCGGATCGCCGCCCAGCTCGCTGCACTTGTCGGCGCCCACGCGGTCGAAGGTGCCCAACTGCACCCCGCCGCGCAGCGCCACGCGGGGCTGAATGATGGCGTTGCTCAAGAACGAGAGATGGAACTCCGGGCCGGCGACGAGGTTGAACGACAGCCGCTGCGTGCCGGGCGTGAAGAGCGAGGTGAGCTGGCTCAACTGCAGCGCGGCGTCGATCTGGAACCAGTGCGTCTGCCAGCCGAAGGGCACCGCGCTCACCCCGCCCTCGACGATGGTGCCGATGACGACGTGCGCGGTGAGCTGCGGCGGCGAGAACTGGATGTTGTTGAGCGCCACGCGGCCCACGGTGCGGGCCAGCACCCGGTCGGCGAAGCTGCTCTGCGCGTTGGCCCAGTGCTGCACCATCGCCTCGAGCTCGCGGCGGATCGCCAGGCGCCCGAGGCTCGAGTTGGCGCGCGCCAGCCCGAGGTCGGTGAACTCGAAGTGGTACGCGGCGAGCAACCGCATGAAGTAGTCGAAGGCGGTCTCGTCGTCGTGCCGCAGCCGCTCGTCGAAGGCCGGCCGCACGCCCGGCACCACCGCGGTGGCGAGGCCCTGGCGCGCGCGGGCACAGTGCTGGTGGTAGCCGCCGAGCGCCGAGCTGCGCAGCGACTCCGGTGACGGGCGGCAGGCGGCGGCGACGCGGTCGATGCTCACCTGCAGCAAGATGGCGAAGCGGCGCAGCTCGGGGTCCTGACAGAGCTCGCGCTCACCCTCGCGGCCCGGCTCGTACATCGCCAGCATGCAGCGGAAGGGCTTCCATTCCTTCGGGTGCTCGGCGGCGTAGCGGGCGATGAGCGCGTCGACGTCGAAGGTGGCGCCGTGCCAGCCGACGCCTTCCTTCAGCTCGCGGTAGGCGTCGTACATGCCGAGGTAGAAGTCGAAGACGCGGAAGTCCTTCTCGAAGAAGCCGACGAAGGCCGAGAGGTGCTCGCTGGCCTTGGGGTACTGACTGACGGTCAGCTTCATGCGCTGCGCGAGGTCCTTGCGCTCCTCGGCGAGGGCGGAGAGCTCCTTCGCGCGGGCGCTCTCGACGAAGCCGCCGCCGAGCTTGAAGAACTGCGCGATGAGGCCCTTGTCACCGGGCGCTTCGCTGGCCACGTCTTCGGGCGGGTACGAGGTGGTGTCGGGGTCGAGGTACAGGTGGAGGATGTCGGGGTGCGCTTCGCCCGGCGGCTCGGTGATGACGTCGCGCCACCGCGAGCGGCCCTGCGCGTCGCGCTCGAGCCGGTTCTGGCTGACGTTGTAGGCGAGGCGCAGCGGGTTGTTGTCGAACACGCCGCCGTCGACGAAGAGGTCGAGGTACTCGGCGACGCGGCACTCGACGTTGGCCGGGCCCGCGGTCTCGCCTTCCTTCGGCGGCTTCGAGAGGCAGTACTCGATGGGCTGCGGCGCGAAGGCCACCGGAAAGGCCGACGACGCGAAGAGCAGCGCACGGAGCTGGTTGAAGTTGCGATCGCCCGCCACCGCGTCGAGGCCGTCGTCGTCGATGAAGGGCAGCAGCGGCTGCGGCAGGTGGCTCGAAGGAATGACGTAGTTGCTGAGCTTCGGGCGCTTGCCCGCGCCGCGGCCCTGAATGCGCACCAGGAACTTCTCTTCGAGGCGCGGCACGGAGAGGCCCTTCTGCAGCTCGACCTGGCGCGGCGTGACGCGGGTGACGACCACGCCCAGCACCACGTCGCACGACTCCGGCAGCCCTTCGGCGCTGAGGGCGCGCACGCGATCGAAGCTGCGCTCGAGCGCGTCGCGGGTGAAGAGCGCGTCGCCCTTGCTGTTCTTCTTGTCGAAGAGGTCGCGGTAGCCGACGTCGCCCCACGCCAGCCAGCCCGGGTCGGCGAAGGGGTCGCTGGTCGGGGCGCGGCAACTGGCGAGCGCGCTGACGAGGGCGTTGATGCTGCCGGCCGACGCGCCGGTCACCATCTTCAGCTCGAGCGCGGGCTGCGCCTTGAGCTGCTCGAGCGCGAGGTACATGAAGCCCGCTTCGTAGGTGCCGAGCGAGACGCCACCCGAGATGGTGACGCCCAACGGACGCGGGGGCGGAGGCGGCGCCTCAGCCTGAGCGAGAACGAGCAAGAGAATGGAAGAAAACACACCCCCTCATACCTCTCCCTGCGAGCGGGGAGAGGTCGACGCGAAGCGGCGGGTGAGGGGCCGAACCCGGCACCCAGGCGAGCCCTACGGCAACAACGTCATCTCGTGCGAGAAGTCTTCCGACACGAACTCGACGGTGAACGCCCCACCCAGCCGCACCTTCGCGCCGGGCTTGAGCGGCACATCTTCCCCGCGAGGCACGGTGACCCCGTCGATCTCGGTCGTGCTGTTCGACACCGAGCGCAACATGAACCCCTCGGCGCGGCGGTGGAGCTCGAAGTGCCACCGGCTGATCCGGCTGTGGAGGTTCGGATCCGCCGGGCTGATCACCACGTCGTTGGCGATGGCGCCGTCCTGCTCGCGGAGCCGCCCGAAGCGGATCACGTCGAGCGTGGGCAACCGGGCCTCGCTGCCGTCTTCGAAGCGCACCAGCGCGGGGAACTTGGTCGCGTCGAGCCAGTCGAGGGTGAACAGGTCTTGCGGCTTGTCGACGCCCTTGAGCTCCACGCCGCGCAGGCGGTGGCTGCGCAGGCGCAGCTCGACGTCGGTCAGCTCACCGTGCGCGGCGAGCGACAACCGCAGCTCACCCGACGCGGCGCTGCCCGACACCCGGCTGCAGAAGTTCACCGCGTCGCCCGACACCAGCACGCCGTCGGTCAACACCGGGCCGACGTGCACGCCGATGCGCACGTGCAGCCGATGCTCGGGGGCGCGCGAGTCGTTGTCCTTCACGATGGCGCGCTGGAGGCCGATCATCGCCCGCGCCGCGCCCATCACGCTCTCGAAGCAGAGGAAGACGCCGTCGCCCGCGGTGTCCACCACGCGGCCGCCTTCGGGCGCGATGGCCGCGCTCACCAGGTCGTAGTGGCGCTGCTGCAGCTTGCGGCCGGCCTCGTCACCGAAGCGCGCGAAGTACGGCGTGCTGCCCACCACGTCGGAGAACACCAGCGCCAGCCGCTTCTCGAACCGGCGCACGATGGCCTTCGAGAGCACATCCTGCAGACGGATCAGCTCCGTCATCGACAACTGCTCGGCGAGCTCTTCGAGGTTGCTCACGTGAATCCCAAAGCGACTTCAGCGCGCCGCCGAGAGCGTGCGGACGCGCTCGGCGAGGTTGATGCTGAACAGGCGGTAGATGCGCAGCGCGGCGGCTGGCGTGTTGAACAGGTACTGCTTGAAAGCCTCGCGGCTGATGAAGAGCGCCTTCACGTTGGTGCGCGCCGTGACGCGCGCCGAGGTCGGGCCGTCGAGCAGGAGGGAGATCTCCCCCACGTAGCCGCCGACGCCCAGCGTGTTGAGCAGCCGCGCGTCGGGCCCCGCGCCACCGAACACCTCGACCTGCCCGTCGACGATGACGAACAACCCGCGGCCGGCCTGGCCGGGCTCGATGAGGTGCATGCCGGGGCCGAAGCCGTGCTGCACGCACACGCGGAACAACGAGCGCATGTCGTCGATGGCGAGATCGGCGAACATCGGCAGCGCCTTCAGGAAGCCGTAGCCGTCGCCGCCGGGCGTGGCAGGCAACGGGAGCGCCGCGCGGAGCACCGGCACCGGCTGCGGTTCTTTCGGCGCGGTCGAGATGCGCGCGCGCACCTTGGCGGCGGCGGGGGCGTTGTTGGTCGAGTCGAGCAGCCGCGCGAGGTACTCGAGCAGCGTCGCGTCATCGCGCGCCTCGGGGCTGCTGCGCGCGCACGCCATCAGCTGCTCGATCGCCTTGTCGGGGTGGCCGTGGTTGGCCATCAGCTCGGCCAGCCGCATGGTGGGCGCGACGGCGCCGGGGGTGGCGCTCACGCACGCGCGCAGCGACTCGACCTCGGCGTGCAGGTTGTTGAGCGAGCGGTAGATGGCGGCGGCCGCTTCGAACTTGCCGGCGCGGGCCAGCGACTCGGCCATCAGCTCCTTCGAGCCGGCCTGCCCGTAGAGCGCGACCGCGTCGTCGGTGCGGCCCGCGCGCTCGTAGGCGGCGGCGGCTTTGGTCAGCTCGTTGGCGCGCCGCCACGCATCGGCCGCGCGCGCGAAGTCGTTGGCCTGCTCGAAGCACGTCGCGGCTTCACCGTCTTGCTTGAGCGCCTCGTAGGCGATGGCCGCCGAGCGGAAGTCGCGCGCCTTGCGGAACATCTGCGCGATGGAGCGCTTCAGCTCGAACGAGGCGACCGGCACTTCCTGCAGCAGCCCCTCACGCGCCCCGCCGCCCGTCTCTTCGTAGAGCTGCACGGCGATGTCGATCTCTCCGCGCGCCAGCAGGCTCCTCAGTTGCGGGACCGGACCACCGACGGGGACGAGGTGGCCACCTTCGGCGTCATCGAGGAACTCAAACTCGAGCGAGTGATTCATGCGGGGGCGCTCAGGCTAGCAGGGCGACCGGGCGATCACTCGTTCGTGATGCGGACCTTCTGATCGATGCGCCCGAAGATGCTGTGACCGTCGAGGCCCTTCATTTCGATCTCCACGCGATCGCCGTGCTTCATGAAGGGGGTCTTCGGCGCCCCAGCGTCGATGGTCTCGATCATGCGGATCTCCGCGAGGCACGAGATGCCGCGGGCGCGGTCTTCGTTCGACACGGTGCCGCTCCCGAGGATGGTGCCGGCGGTGAAGCGGCGCGTCTTCGTGATGTGCTGCAGGAGGTCGAAGAAGCTGAAGTGCATCTCCGGGCCGGCGTGCGTGTCGCCCACCAGCGTGCCGTTGAGCCAGGTCTGCAGCGTGAGGTGCACGCGCCCGTCTTTCCACGCGGCGCCGAGCTCATCGGGCGTCACCGCCACCGGGGAAAACGCGGTCGCCGGCTTGCCCTGGAAGAAGCCGAAGCCCTTCGCCAGCTCGTCGGGGATCAGGTTTCGCAGCGTGACGTCGTTGACCAGCATCACCAGCCGCACGTACTTCCCCGCGTCGGACGCCTTCGTGCCCATCGGCGTGTCGCCGAGCACCACCGCGACCTCCGATTCGAAGTCGACGCCGAACTTCTCGTCGCGGGCCACGATGTCCTGCGTGGGGGCGAGCATCTCGCTCGAGCCGCCCTGGTAGACGAGCGGGTCGGTCTTCAGCGTCGCCGGCGGCTCGGCCTTGCGCGCCTTGCGCACGAGGATGACGTGGTTCAGGTACGCCGAGCCGTCGACCCACTCGTAGGCGCGCGGCAGCGGGGCGAGCAGCTTCGTCACGTCGTAGGGCTCGCTCTTCACGGTGCCGGCCTCGAGCTCGGCGGCGAGCGCCTGCAGCTTCGGGGCGACCACGTCCCACGCGTCGAGCGCGGCCTGCAGCGAGGGCGCGAGGTGCGCGGCGGAGGTCCAGGCCGTGAGATCCTTCTTCACGACGAGCAGTGAGCCGTCGCGGGTGCCGTTGCGGAGCGTGGCGAGCTTCATGGAGCGCGCTTCACAACCGAAGCCCCCTTCAGTCAAGGCCGGGAAAGGACTTGCCGCGAGGCCGTGAGGGCCTACGCTGACCCACCCATGTCCGAAGCGCTCGGGCTTTCCCCCGTGCATCGCATCATCGAGACGTACTCGCGCGCGGTGGAAGCGCTGGGCCTCGGTGTGCCGCCGCTCTTCGTCGAGCGGTGGGCAGTGGCGGTGCACCAGGCGCTCTCGTCGCGAGCGCGCGAGTTTCACACCCACCAGCACGTGCTGGAGCTGGTGCGCGACGCCGACGCCATCGAGACGCTCGCCGCGCTGTACCACGACATCGTCTACGTGCAGGTCGACCTCGACGTGCCGACCCACTACGCCGAGCTGCTCGGCCCGCTGGTGGCGCGCGACCCTTCGACCGAGACGGGGTGGAAGCTCCTGCCGCACTGCGGAGACGACCCCACCGCGCGCGACGTGCTGGCGCTGTTCGGGCGCGAGCCGGGGCAGGTGCTGACGCCGTTCACCGGGCTCAACGAGCTGGCCAGCGGGCTGGTCGCCGCCAAGGAGCTCGAGGGCGTGCTCACCCGAGAGCAGATCCTCGCGGTGGTGGCGTGCATCGAGGCGAGCATTCCGTTCCGCGATGGTGAAGCGGTGCAACTGCGCGATCGGCTCACGGCGCTGGGCCTCAACGCGGAAGACATCGGGGTGATGGTGCGTCGCGCGACGCGGCTGTCGAACAACGACGTCGGCAACTTCGCGGACCCTGATCCGGCGCGCTTCCTCGACAACACGTGGAAGCTGCTGCCCGAGACGAACCCGTCGCTGCACACGCCGACCACGTACAGCATTCGTGATTACCGGGTGGCGCTGATGAAGATGGAGAGCTTCTTGTCGAAGCTCCCGCCCGAGCGCGTGTTCCACACCTGGGGTGGAGAGCCGTCGCCCGCCGAGCACGCCCGCCGCATCGCCGCTGCCGCGCGGAACATCGATCTCGCGGTGCGCTACATGCGCTGCAAGCTGTACTCGTCGTCGGTGGTCGAGGCGATCGCCTACGAGTCGGGTGGCGACGCGCCGCTGCCGTACTTCATCGGCGGCACGCCTGATTTCCCGGGCGCGCAGATGAAGCGGCTCGAGAACTTCCTCGCCGATCCGGTGCCGGTGCGTGACGACCTGCTCGACCCGGTGATGCGGCAGTTGCTGCAGGGCGGGCGGTCGACGTCGTCGAGCTTCGACATCGCGCCGTCACCGGTGGCGGACTACCTGTACGTCGCGCTCGGTGAGCCGCGGTTGATGAAGGGGTTCAGCGAGGCGAAGTCGCTGTGGGAGAACAAGATCTCGCCGCGGGTGTTCCTCTCGTTGCAGCCGCGAGACGCGATGTTGGCGATCGCGAAGGCGACGTGTGAGATGGCGCCGACGCGGGCGGGGGCGATCTCGGAGTTGATGAAGTTGCTGTGAAGCTGCTCGCTCGCGCCGCTCAGTGAATCGACGGGCAAAACAACGATGGGTCGAGACATGAAACCGTCGCCCAGCCCTCGGGCAGACACGTGTTCTTGAACAGCCAACAGGCGCCGTCGACTGGCGAGGTGGCGCACGTGAAGGTCTGACCGCAGTCGAGGTCGTTCGCCACGGCGCAGCCAGCGTATTCGCCGCCACCGTCGATGGTGCTGGGCGATCCCGTCGAGCGCCACCCCTTGATGCCGACGCAGCTCGTCGCGCCACACGCCGACGCATCCGCGCCGAGACAGGCACCGGGTCCCGCGTCAACGCCACCATCATTCAGGGACGGCGTCGCGCATGCGGAAGCCGCGATCACCCAGACGAACAAGCGCATGCGCATCACACACCCCTCACTCAACAGCGGCGCCGGCGACTCCACCACGCGAGCGCGAGCGGCAGCAGCGCCATTCCGTCGAAGCTCGCGCAGCCGCAGCCACTCGGGGCGGTGATCATCCCGCCTCCACCACCGCCGGTGGCGCCGTCGCCGCCGCCCGTCATCATGCCGGCGTCGACAACGAACCCCGCGTCTTCGGCGCCCGCATCCGGGGCCCCTGCGTCGGGCTCGACGACCCCCGCATCGACCGCGCCGGCATCAGCGACACCCGCATCGACTCCAGCGTCGACCGCCCCCGCGTCGACGCCAGCATCGATCGCGCCCGCATCCACGCCCGCATCCAGGCCCGCATCCATGCCCGCATCGACCGGCGCCGCGACGCACTGACCCATCGCGCAACCGAACGCACAACCGGCCGGGCAGCACAGACCTCCGCTCCCGCATTGATTCGAGACGCACTCACCATCGAGCGTGCAGCTCGCCATCGCCGCCGCCCCGTCACCCCACAACCGGAGCTTCGCGCGCCGCGACTGCAACACCGGATCCGCGTCATCGCGCACGTAGGTCACCCCCACGCTGCTGCCCAGTGACGCGAGCGGGCCGGCGAGCTCCTCCTCGGGGTTGCTCACCAACACCTGCAGCTGCGCCGTGGTCGGAGCGCCCGTCACGCCATCAAGCCGCCACCCCATCACGTCACGCGCCGTGCCCAGCCGCGTCGCGCTCAGCGACAACCACCACTCGTTGCCGTGAAACACCACGCCGTCGAGGGTCAGGCCGCTCGAGAGGCTGACCGACGCGACCTCCGCCCCTGCGTCGAGACCGCCATCGGGCGATACGCGCACGCGGTGCAGGCCAAGCCGAGAGTCGAAGCTGTCCTGCGAGCCCACGAGGAACCCGTCAGCGCCCGCCTTCGCGAAGACCGCACGCGTGCTCACGATCGGCACCGAGAGCCGTCGCGTCGGCCCCTGCCAGGTCCCCGCCGTCGAGATGAGGTTCAGGTTCACCGCGCGCCCCATCGTCGAGATGGGCTCGTACGCGCTCACCAGCAGAAAGCGCTGTCCATCGGACGCCACCGCGAGGTCGCTCGTGAACGCGCCCCCATCGACGGTCAGCAGCGGCCCCTGCCCTGCCAACTGACACGCCGCTCCGAGCACCGCGAAGTTCGTGTCGCGCTCGCGCCAGCACACCATCAGCTGCCCCCCGGCGATCGCCAGCCGTGGATCGAGCTGGTGATTGGGCCCACCGCGCACCACCGCCGGCGCGTCGCGGCCACCGTCGAGCTCGACGTGGCTCACCATCACGTCGAAGCCGCCGTCGAGGTGGTTCTCGGACCAGGCGAGCACGAAGCGCGTGCCGTCCCACGCGACGACCGGGCTGCTGGTCGACTCGGTGCTGAGCGCGAGCGGAGGGCTGTCGAGGACCACGCCGTTCTCCGAGACGCGCGTCGCGTGCAGCGTGCTGTTGCCCCCCGTGCGCTGGTGCACCCACGCGGCGAGCCCCACCGTGCCGTTGCTCGCGAACGTCACCGACTGCTGCTGCGGCGCGGTCTGCGCCAACGAGACCATCTGCGTCACCTGGCTGAAGGCGGCATCGAACGAGTGCACCAGCAACGTGTACCCCTGCTGCAGCACCGCCTCGTTCCACAGCGGCACCAGCTCGCGCGGGATCGTCATGCGCGGCAGCGGCAGCAGCTCCGGCCCCGTGACCTGCGTGCCGGCCACGGTGAAGCGCTCGAGCGAGGTGCTCTGCTGCACGTACACCAGCCACGCGCCCGCGCGCGGAGAGAGCGCCACCGGCTTGCTCAGCGAGGTGGTGTCGACGACCACGACCGAACCGGGCGCCCCCGAGGTGGGCACCGGCAACAACACCAGGTCGCGCATGAAGCTGGTGTTCGAGCGCACGCACGCGAGCGCGAACGAGGTCCCGTCCGTGGCGAGATCGCACACCCGCCCCAGCGTGTTGAAGTCCGACGACAACAACTGCAGCGGCTGCGCGTCGACGAAGGTTCCGTCGCCCTGCAGCCGTCGCCCACGCACCGGGTAGACGGTGACGCCGCTGTTGCGCCAGGTGATGAGGGTGACGCCTCCGGCGCTGGCGATGTCGACCGCGTCAGGCTCGGTCGACCCCGCGCCCGTCTCGACCGAGAGCGGCGCCGCGTCGATCGCCTGCCCTGCCGTCGAGACGCGCAGCGCGAGCAGCGGGCCCGAGAACGTCGAGGTCGTCCACGCGAGCACGAACTGCGTGCCGTCGAAGGTCGACACCAGCCGGGAGATCGACACGTTGCTCGCGACCTGCACCGGCGTCACATCGAGGCGCTGGCCCGTGGCGTCGAAGCGCACCGCGCGCAGGGTGCCGGTGCTGCTGCCCGTCGTGGAGAACCAGGTGACCAGGAAGTTCGTGCCGTCGAAGGCCACCGACGGGTGGTAGCCGTTCGCGTCGAGCAGCGTGCCCATCGGTCGCGCCACCACGCCCGCCCGCGTCATCGTGCCGAGGTACACGCCCGGCGTGATGCGGTCGTCGTACCAGGCGGCCAGCGCGACCTGAGCTGAGGTCGCGACCGCGACTTCACTCACCGTGTCGGTGGGCTCGAGCGTCGGCGCGCTGAGGGGGATTTCGGGCGACAGCGTCGAGAGCAGCAGGGTGAGGAGAGGGGCGTGCACGCGCGCATGACCCTTCAGCGCGACGGGGAGTGCAAGCTCAACGAAGCTTCGCCCCTCTCCCGGTGGGGGCGAGGGGAGTGGTGATCAGTGGGCGCCGAGCACCAGGCGCGCCGCGTCGATCGCCTCACGCGAGCCCGCCAGCGCCAGCCGGTCTTCCTTCTGCAGCGTCTCGGTGGCCGTCGCGAGAATGCCGCTCTGTCCGCGCGTGATGGCCAGCACCGTCGCGCCCGTCACGCCGCGCAGGTTCAGCTCGGCGAGCGTCTTGCCCACCGCGGGGCTATCGGCCGCCAGCTCCACCACCGACGGCGCGCTCAGACCCAGGCCGGGCAGCAACTTCCCGACCTCCTCGACCGCCTGCTCGGGCGGCTGCGCCTTGCCGCCGCGCGAGTGAGACATGAGGGCCTCGCTGATGATCTCCACGCCCGCGCGCACGTGGCCCTCGAGGTTGGTCGCGCTGCGCCAGAAGGCGAGGCCGAGCCCCGCGAGCACCAGCAGCAACACCAACGCGACGGGCACCGAAGGCAACAGCGGCTGCAACACCACCACCATCGGAATGCCGAGCGCCAACACGATGACGAGCTGAAAGGTCACCAGCAGCACCCGGCGCGGCGCGGCGGCGAGATCCACCTTCCCGTCCGAGCGCCGGGGGAGCGCCCCTTCGGCCAGCTCTGCCGCCAGCCGCAGCGACATGCGCACGATGCCCACCAGGAAGGGCAGCGCCACCACCGCCGCCACCGGACCCACGATGATCAACGGGAGCTCGGCGGTCGCCGCGGTGCGCCGCGACAACACCGCCACCACCACCACCACGGTGAACAGCACCGCGTCGATGATCAACGAGCGCACCTTGCGCCGCGGCCCACCCTCGGGCTTCGCCGGCGCCTCGCGGAGCTGCTCGACCCAGCTCGCGTACAGCGTGGTGAAGGTCTGCACCGGCCGCGGCAGCTTGCGATCGATGAAGCTGGCCACCGGGCCCGACGCCTTCACCATCCACCCCGTCGACAACGACGTCGCCACCGAGACCGCGGCCGCCACGGGGAAGAGGAAGTCGCCCGTCGCGCCGAGCGTCTTTCCGAGCGCGGCGATGATGAACGAGAACTCGCCGATCTGCGCGAGGCTCATGCCGGCCTGCACCGACGCGCGCGTGCCGCTGCCGGTGAGGAACGAGCCGAGCGAGACGCTGAAGACCTTGCCGACGATGACCACGAAGAACAGCACCAGCGCCGCGCCCCAGTGCGCCGCCACCTGCGCCGGGTCGATCAACATGCCCACCGAGACGAAGAAGATCGCCGCGAAGAGGTCGCGCAGCGGCTGCACCAGGTGCTCGACGGTCTTGCCTTCGCCCGACTCCGCGACCAGCGAGCCGGCGATGAACGCGCCGAGCGCCACCGAGTACCCGAAGTGCTGCGCGAGCAACGCGATGGAAAAGCAGAAGCCCACGCTGGCCACCAGGGTCGTCTCCGGCCGCCCCAGCTTGAGCACCGCGCGCGTCACCCGCGGCACCACCAACAACCCCACGCCCACCAGCACCGCGAGGAACGCCGCCAGCCGCCCCAACGTGCCGACCAACGCGCTCGCCGACAGCCCCGCGCCGCTGGAGATGGCGGTCAGCGTGGCGAGCAACAAGATGGCGACCAGGTCTTCGACGATCAGCACGCCCACCACCAGCTCGCGCAGCCGGCCGGCCACGCCCTGCTCGTCGAAGGTCTTCACGATGATGGTGGTGCTCGAGATGGCGACCAGCGCGCCGGTGAAGATGCTCTCGATGGTGGTCCACCCCAGCAGGCGCCCGATCGCGAAGCCGAGGCTGAACATGATGCCCGTCTCGATGAGCGCGGTGAGCCCCGACGTCGGTCCCACCCGCTTGAGCTGGCTGAGGCTGAACTCCAACCCCAGCGAGAACATCACCAGGATGACGCCCAGCTCGGAGATGGCGGTGACCAGCGAGGTGTCGGCCACCAGCGGCACCGGCACGTGCGGGCCGATGATCAGCCCGGCGATGACGTAGCCCAGCACCACCGGCAGCTTGAGCTTCTGGCAGGTCACCGTGGTGACGGCCGCCACGCAGAGGACGACGGTGAGCGCGCTGAGGAAGTCGTGGGGCGAGACCATCGCAGCCCTCACTAGAGATCTGCCGACACGAAGTCGACTACTCTGCCGCGCCTTCCTTCTCGCGCAGCCCGCATTCCTTCATCGTGCGCTTGAAGTTCGAGCGATCGAGCCCCGCCGCCAGGGCCGCCTGGCTGATGTTGCCCGAGGTGCGCTCGAGCATCTTCGAGAGGTAGCGGCGCTCGAAGGCGCGCACCACCACCTCCTTCGCCTGCTGGTACGGCAGGTGGAGCAGCTCTGGCGCCCCCGCCGCCGCCGCGGAGCCCGACGCCGCCCCGCCGCCCGACTGCAGCTCCGGCGGGAAGACCGAGGCCTCGATGGTGTCGGTGGTGGTCAGCACCACGGCGCGCTCGATGGCGTGCTGCAGCTCGCGCACGTTGCCCACCCAGCGGTACCCCACCAGCAGCTTCATCGCCGCCGCCGAGAGCGTGGGCGCGGGCTTCGACATCTTCTTCGCGTAGTGCTGCACGAAGTGTTGCGCGATGAGGGGAATGTCGCCGGGGCGATCGCGCAGCGCAGGCATGGTCAGCGAGATGACGTTGAGCCGGTAGTAGAGGTCTTCGCGGAACGTGCCCGCCTTGCGCGCCTTCTCGAGGTCGACGTGCGTCGCGGCGATGACGCGGGTGTCCACCTTCAGCGTGTCGTTGCTGCCCACGCGCTTCACTTCACCTTCCTGCAGCACGCGCAGCAGCTTCACCTGCGTCGCCGGCGAGATGTCGCCGATCTCGTCGAGGAACAAGGTGCCGCCGTCGGCCGCCTCGAACAGGCCCCGCTTGGTGGCGATCGCCCCGGTGAAGGCGCCCTTCATGTGCCCGAACAGCTCGCTCTCGAGCAGGGTGTCGGTCAGCGCGCTGCAGTTCACCGCGACGAAGGGCTTCGAGCGCCGCGGGCTGCGGAAGTGAATGGCGCGCGCCACCAGCTCCTTGCCGGTGCCGGTCTCGCCGCGGATCAGCACCGTCGCCGTGGTGGGGCTCACCGCGTCGACCAGCTTGAACACCGCGTTCATCTCCGGCGACTGGCCGATCATGCCCTCGAACTGCTTCACCCCCGCCAGCGCGTCTTCGAGCTGCCGGGTGGTGCGCTTCAACATGCGGTGCTCGGCCGCGCGCTTGACCCGCAACGGGAGGTCGTCGATGCGCTCGAACGGCTTGGTCAGGTAGTCGTACGCGCCCAGACGCACCGCCTCGGCCGCGGTCTCGATGGTGGCGCGCCCCGTGACCAGGATCACCTCGAGGTCGGGCTGCGCTTCCTTGAAGGCCCTGAGGAGATCGATGCCGGTGAGGTTGGGCATCGAGATGTCCGACACCACCACGTCGATGTCGGGGTCGCGCGTCATCGCCAGCCCCTCGACCGGGTCGGCGACCGCGGTCACCTCGCAGCCCGAGCGCCGCAGCACCTCGCCGAACGCCCTGAGGATCAGCAGGTCGTCGTCGATCAACAGCACCTTCGGCTTCGCCTCGCTCATCGTTCGCACCCCGTCGCCCGTCGTCATTTGATCTCCAATCACTTCATCATTCGGCGGCCGGCGCAACACCGCGGGCTGGCGCAGGCGGGCTGACTTCTGTAACTCGCGACGACATGAGCATTCCCGTTCCGCCGGTTCCGTCGTTCGCCCCCGCCGAGTTCACGTTGACCTCCGTCAAGGGGCTCTCTGCCGCTGGCGTGCGCGCGGGCATCAAGGCGAGCGGCAACCCCGACGTCGGGCTCCTGGTCGCCGACGCCCCGATGGCCTGCGCCGGGCTCTTCACCCAGAACCACTTCGCCGCCGCGCCGGTGACGTTGTCGAAGGCGCACCTCCAGCGCTCGGGCGGGCAGGTGCGGGCGGTGATCATCAACTCCGGCAACGCCAACGCCTGCACCGGCGCGCAGGGTGACAAAGACGCGCTCGAGATGTGTGAGCTGGTGGCGAAGTCGCTCCACTGCCCCGTCGAGCAGGTGCTGGTGTGCAGCACCGGCGTCATCGGCGTGAAGCTCCCGATGGACAAGGTGCGCGCGGGCATCGATCTCGCGCTGAAGGAGCGCGCCAGCGACGTCGAGGCCGGCCGCCGCTTCCTCTCGGCGATCATGACCACCGACGCGTACCCCAAGGAGGCGTGCGCGCAGCACGCCGGCGCCACCATCGCGGGCGTGTGCAAGGGCGCGGGGATGATCGAGCCCAACATGGCCACCATGCTGGCCTTCATGGCCACCGACTGGGACCTGCGCGCCGAGCAGCTCAAGCGCGCGCTGCCGGGCATCGCGGCCTCGAGCTTCAACGCGGTGCACGTCGACACCCACACCAGCACCAACGACACGCTGCTGCTGCTCTCGACGCGCGCGGTGCCGCCGCCCACCGACTGGGCGCGCCACGTCGAGCCCGTCGCCCGCCGCCTCTCGTGGCTCATCGCGCGCGACGGTGAAGGCGCCACCAAGGTCACCACCATCGAGGTCACCGGCGCCGCCGACGACGAGGCCGCGAAGGCCATCGCCAAGCGCGTCGCCTCGTCGGCCCTGGTGCGCACCGCGCTGTTCGGCAACGACCCCAACTGGGGCCGCTTCACCAGCCAGGTGGGCAACGCGCCCGAGGTGCGGCAGCCGAAGTCGCTGTCGTGCGTGCTGCAGGGCATCGAGGTCTTCAAGAGTGGCGAGCCCACCGCGTTCGATCGCGCCGCCGCCTCGAAGGCGATGGCCGCGGAAGACGTGAAGCTCGAGCTCAAGCTGCACGACGGCCCGGGCAAGGCCATCGTGATGACGTCCGACCTCGGCTACCGCTACGTGCAGGTCAACGCCGAGTACACGACCTGAACGCCGCGCCGAGGTAGCCTCGCCGGCCATGCTCCTCGAGCTCGTCGCGGTCACGGTGTTGAGCGCGGCACCATCGCTCGAGCACGACTTCCCCCACGCGAAGCTCTCGGTGCGGCCCGGCGAGTCGACCGTGTCCACCGTCATCGGCCTCGACTTCCCCGCCACCGCGTCCGAGGAGTCGGCGCGCCGGTTCCTCCAGCGCTACGCCGGCGCGTTCGGCCTGCTCGGCGAAGACACGCTGGTGCTGCGCGACGTGCGCGGCGCGTCGTACCGCTTCGAGCGCCGCAAGCGCGACGTGCCGGTCCTCGACGCGCAGCTCGTGGTCACCTTCGACGCGCAGGCGCACCTGACGATGGTGCACGCCGGCGCGCAGGTGCCGCCCGCGAAGGGCGCCTTCGTGCGCGCACCACCGAGTGAAGACGCGAAAGCCCTCTGGGTGCGCGACGGTGACGTGCTGCGGCCCGCGTGGCGGCTGAAGACGGCCGACGGCGAAGAGCTGACCATCGACGCCGAGACGGGCCTCGAGCTCTCACGCCGCCGCGTGGAGTGGACCGCCAACGGCCGGGTGTTCGACTTCTCTCCTTCGCGCTCGAACGCCACCACGCTCTGCGCGCAGCTCAGCGACGGCGGCTACACCGCGTGCGCGACGAGCGCGCTGCGTCCGCTGGGCCCGGTCACCTCCAGCCTCACCGGCCCGCGCGTGGTGGCGCGCAACTGCCTCGGCCAGTCCGAGAGCACGAGCTGCCTGCCGCGCGCGACGCCCAACGGCAGCGGCGACTTCGACGAGACGCCCAACCTCACCACGTCCACCACCGATCGCTTCGGCGAGGTGATGGCCTACTACCAGGCCGACCGCTTCTCTTCGTGGCTCGACCAGGTCTCCCCGACGTTCCAGGCCGCGGGTGGGCTGGGCACCGTCGACGTCTTCACCAACATCAATGGCTACGAGGGCGCCTTCTTCAACGAGGCGGGGCCGTTCAATCGGTTCGGCGTGCGCCTCGGGCAGGGGCCGGTCGCCGACTGGGCCTACGACGGAGACGTGTTGTGGCACGAGCTCGGCCACGGCGTCGTCGAGCGCACCTCGCGCTTCGGCTTCTACTCGCGTGACGCGCGCGGCCTGCAGGGCGACCCCGGCTCGCTCAACGAGGGCACCGCCGATTGTCTGTCGCTGGCCTTCAAGGGCTCTCCGCAGCTCGGCGAGTACGTCGGCTCGCGGCTGTTCGAGAGCGGCGCCGGCCCGAGCGCGCCGTACCTGCGCACGGTGGAGAAGAAGCGCATGTGTCAGATCTCCTCCATCGAAGGCTCGACGCTCGCGCTCGGCGGCCGCGTCGGAGAGATCCACGCCGACGGCGTCATCTGGGGCTCGTTCTTCTGGGCGCTGCGGCAGCGGCTGGCGAGCGTGTCCACCGCGGGGCTGTGCACCAACTGCAACGCCGCGGAGGTGGTGCTGATGCGCGCGCTCGACACGCTCGGCTCGGGCGCCAGCTTCAACGACGCCACGCTGGCGGTGCAGCAGATCGCCGCGAGCGTCTTCGGGGCGCAGGCCGCGCAGCTCGTGGGCTGCATGAGCTGCGAGTGGCAGATGCCCTCGTGCGAAGGCCGCGTACGCGACGTGTACCCGGGCGAGACGCACGAGGCGCTGCTGGTGGACTCGTCGGCCGGCAGCTACGGCAACCAGACGCCGGCGACGTTCCAGTACGGGCTCGACGTGCCCGCGAGCACCACCGTGGGATTCAACCGCTTCGCCATCGAGTCGGGCTCGCTCACCATCCTCGCGCGCTTCGGCAGCCCCATCACCTGGTCGGGCACCACGCACAACGCGACGCACACCATCACCTCGCAGGGGCAGACGCTGCCGCCGCAGCCGGGCGCGGGCCGGTGGTACCTCCAGGGCGTGCACGACGGCGCGGCGATTCGGCGCTTCGGCTTCCGGGTGGCCTTCGTGCCCGCGGGGTCGCCCGGCGCGCGCCCTGCCCCGCCCGCCTTCACCTGCGCCCTCGGAGGCGGCCTGCCCAGCGGCTGCAACTGCACCCCGCAGTGCACCGGCAAGCAGTGTGGCAGCGACGGGTGTGGGGGCGCTTGCGGCACCTGTCCCTCGGGCCAGGCGTGCTCGGCGTCGAGCCAGTGCGGGTGCGTGCCGCAGTGTGCGGGGAAGCAGTGTGGGCCCGACGGCTGCGGCAGCACCTGCGGCGCGTGTGGCGCGGGGCAGACCTGCTCGACGGCGGGCACCTGTGGCTGCACCCCGTCGTGCAGCGGCAAGCAGTGTGGAGATGACGGCTGCGGCGGCTCGTGTGGCGCGTGTGGGGCCGGCCAGTTCTGCAGCGCCGCGTTCTCGTGCGTGACGGGCAGCGACCCGTGTGAAGGGAAGCAGTGCGGCTCCGACGGCAACGGCGGCTCGTGCGGCACGTGCCCCGCCGACTTCGAGTGCAGCGCCGCCGGGCAGTGCACCAGCATGATCAGCGGCTGCGGCAACAAGCTGTGCGGGCCCGACGGCAACGGCGGCTCGTGCGGCACCTGTGAGAGCGGCGAGTCGTGCACCGCCACCGGCACCTGCGTGAAAGACGAGCCGATGGCGAACGGCGGGTGCGGCTGCTCGCAGCTCGACGTGCTGGCGGCCTCGCTCGCGCTGCTCGTCATCGGTCGTCGCCGGCGGTCGGCCTGACATGACGTGGTGGGCCTCGTCGTCGTCGACCACGCCGCACGTGGTGCTCGAGGCGCTCGGCTACTTCGTCGGCGCGCGCGTGTACTGGGCGCTGGCGAAGCAGGGCCCGCGCCCCGAGAAGAGCGTCGATCGCCTGCTGCTGCTGGGCTGCGCGATCTTCGGCGCGGCGGTGGGCAGCAAAGGGCTCCACGTGCTCGAGCACCTGCCGGCGCTGCGGGCGAACGGTGACGTCGCCGCGTGGCTGGGCGGCAAGACGGTGCTCGGCGGTTTTCTGGGCGGAACGCTCGGCGTCGAGCTCGGGAAGAAGCTCATCGGCTGGAGCCGCTCGACCGGTGACGCGTGGGTGCCGGCGCTGGCGATCGGCCTGTGCCTCGGGCGGCTCGGCTGCCAGCTCTCGGGCCCGTGGGATCAAACGTTCGGCACGGTGACCTCGCTGCCCTGGGCGTGGGACTACGGCGACGGCCTGCCGCGCCACCCCACCGCGCTCTACGAGATCGTCGCGGTGTTGGTGGGCTGCGCCGTGCTCGCCCCTCGCTGGAAGCAGCAGCCCGGCGCGAAGTTCGCCGCCTTCATGCTCGGCTACTGCGCGCTGCGCTTCGGCCTCGAGTTCCTCAAGCCGCCGTTCGGCGAAGACGCGCCGGGCTCACTGGAGGTCGCGCGCTACGCCGGCCTCACCGCGATTCAGTGGGCGGCGGTGGTGGGCGCGCTGGGCTACACCGCGCTCCTGCGCCATCGCCTGCAGGCCGCCTCATGACGAAGACCCGCCCTTACCTCTATTACGACCACGTCATCTCGCTGTGCGAGCACTGCCTGCGCCGCGTCGAGGGCAAGCAGGTGATTCAGGACGGCCAGGTGTGGATGCACAAGTGGTGTCCGGAGCACGGACCGTCGCGCGTGTTGATCGCCACCGACGCCGCGTACTGGCGCCAGGGCCGCGAGGTGTTCCTCAAGCCGCCCGAGTTGCCGCAGAAGTTCAACACCCGCACCGAGTGGGGCTGCCCGTACGACTGCGGCCTGTGCCCCGATCACATGCAGCACTCGTGTCTCACCATTCTCGAGGTGACCGATCGCTGCAACCTGACGTGCCCGGTCTGCTACGCCGACTCCGGCCCGCACCGCCTCGCGCACAAAGACCTCGCCACCATCGAGCGCATGCTCGACGCCATCGTCGCCAACGAAGGTGAACCCGACGTGGTGCAGCTCTCGGGCGGCGAGCCGACGCTCCACCCCGACTTCTTCGCCATTCTCGACCTCGCGAAGCAGCGCCCCATCAAGCACCTGATGGTCAACACCAACGGCCTGCGCCTCGCGAAGGAGCCCGACTTCGCCGAGCGGCTCGCGCGGTACGCGCCGGGCTTCGAGGTCTACCTGCAGTTCGACTCGTTCGAGCGCGACGCGTTGATGACCTTGCGCGGCGCCGACTTGAGGCAGGTGCGCGAGCAGGCGTTGGCGGCGCTCAACCGCGTGGGGCTCTCGACGACGCTGGTGGTCACCACCGCGCGCGGGGTCAACGACGGCGAGCTGGGGAAGATCATCGAGTTCGCGGCGAAGCAGCCGTGCGTGCGCGGCGTCACCGTGCAGCCGATGCAGTTCGCCGGTCGCACCGAGGGCGTCACCTCGAAGCAGGAACGGCTCACCCTCACCGAGGTGCGTCAGGCGATCCTCTCGCAGACGACGCTGTTCGAGCCGCAGGACCTCATCCCCGTGCCGTGCAACCCCGACGCGCTGTCGATGGGCTACGCGCTGAAGACCGCCGACGGGGTGCAGCCGCTCACCCGCTTCGTGGGCCCCGACGTGCTGCTCGCCGGCCCGCGCAACACCATCGTCTTCGAGTCCGACGCGGTGTTGAAGGCCGAGGTGTTCAAGCTGTTCGCCACCAACCACTCGCCCGAGGGCCAGGCGAACTGCCTGAGCTCGCTCTTGTGCTGCCTCCCCACCGTGCAGACCCCGCCCGACATCTCGTACGCCAACGTCTTCCGGGTGTTGATCATGGCCTTCATGGACGCGGTGAACTTCGACGTGCGCGCGATGAAGAAGTCGTGCGTGCACCTGGTGCAGCCCGACGGCCGGCTGGTGCCCTTCGAGTCGTTCAACCTGCTGTACCGCGACGATCGCCGGAAGCTGCTCGAGCAGCGCCGCGCCGAGGTCGCCGCCCCCTTCGCGCGGAGTCAGTCATGAGCAACGCAGGCAAGACCATCGCCGCGGTGCTGCTGATCGGCCTGGGGCTGCTGGGGCTCGGCATGAGCCTGTGCGGCGGCGCGGTGTCGGTGTTCGTCACCGGAGAGCTGATTCGGCTCAAGGCGCGCTCCAACGACGCGGGCCAGCTGTTCGTCATCCTCGCCATGGCCGGGGCGTCGCTCACCGTCGGCCTGCTGGCGGTGGTGGGGGCGGTGCGCGGCTGGCAACGCTTCGTCAGCGGAAAGTCAGACCAGCCCCGGTGACAGCAGCACCGGCTTGAACTGCGCGGCGTCGCACGACGCGAGCACGTACTTCACGCCCGCCCGCTCGCCGACGAAGCCCGCGCCGATGCCCGGCCCGTGGAGGTGCCCGTACACGCACACCGCCGGCTTCCACGCCTCGAGGGTGCGCGAGAACGCGGTCTCGGTGCCGTTGGAATACATGGGCGGAAAGTGCACCGCGCAGACGCGGATCTTCGGCGCGCCGGCCTTCGCTTCCTTCTGCTTCGCGTCGTCGATCGACAGCTGCAGCCGCCGCGTCTCGCGCTCGATGTAGTCGGGCTTCTGCTCGACGTCGCCCATCTCGCCGCCCGGCATGGGCGGCGCTTCGGGGGCGGTCCACAGCCGTGAGCCGGCGATGAGGTACTCGCCGTACTCGACCGCGCTGTTCTGGATGAAGCCGACGAAGCTGGTGAAGGGCTCGAACAGCCGCTTCAGCTTCGAGGTCGAGTCGCCCCACCAGTAGTCGTGGTTGCCGCGCAGCAGCACCTTCTTGCCCGGCCGCGCGTCGAGCCACTTCAGGTCGTCCATCACCTCGTTGGGGCGCGTGGCCCACGAGATGTCGCCGGCCACGATGATCAGATCGTCGTTGGTGACGGTGGCGTCCCAGTTGCGCTGCAGCGGCGCCGGGTGCTCGTTCCACCCGAAGCGATCCATGTCCTTCTTCCGCTCGGAAGGGAGGTGCGTGTCACCGATCGCAAAGAGGCGCATGCCGCCCTTTCGCCTCAAGCACCCACGGGGAGCAAGCGCTTAGTAGCGGCAGTACGGCTGGCAGGTGCCGCCGGCGGTGGCGATGGTCTCGCCCTGCGCGCAGTGCGACGCCAGCACCGGCACGCAGCGCCCGCTCGCGCAGCTCTGGCCCATCGGGCACGGCACGCCGGTGGCGCACGTGCAGCGGCCGCTGGTGTCCACCGGCTCGACGTTGCAGGTGCTCTGGTTGATCGACTCGCAGAGCTGCCCGGTGCCGCAGGCCAGCCCGCACCCGCCGCAGTTGGTGAGGCTGCTGGTGGTGTTGATGCACTGCCCACCGCAGCAGCGCGCCGCGGCGATCGACCCGCACGACGTGCCGTCGGCCAGCGCCGCGTACACGCAGCGGCCAGTGCCCGCCTCACAGGTCCCGCGGGCGGCCTGACACGCCGCCGGGGTGGAGCAGTCCTTCGCGGTGCCGCGCTGACAGACGCCGAGGGTGTTGCAGGTCTCGCCGACCGTGCACGCGTCGCCGTCGTCGCACGCCTGGGCCGCGCAGTCGCTGTCGGCGCAGTCCGTCTTGCCGTCGCAGTCGTCGTCGTTGCCGTCGCCGCACGCCGTCTCGCGCGCCGCGCAGGTCCCCGCGTCGGTGCCGGCGTCGGTGGGCACCGCGCCTCCGTCGAGCGACTTGCACAGGCCGTCGACGCACGCGTAGCCGGCGAGGCACGCCCCGGTGGAATCACACGGCTGCGTCTCGGGATCGAACTGCACGAGGAAGCTGCACCCGGAAGCCACACAGGCGAGCGCGAAGAGAGCTGCGAGCGACGAACGCATGGCGCCGACTATCGCCCGATTCCCCGAGGCGGGCCAATGTTGCCGACCGCGCTGCGTGACATGGCGCGAGGCATCGGCGAGGAAGCGCCGCCATGTCGCGACTGAGCTTCGTCTTCGCCGCCGTCTTCGTGTCTTGCAGCGCCCCGCCTCCGAAGAAGATGGATGTCGGCACCCCGCCCGAGCACCACTGCCCCGGCGGCCCCGGCTGTGAGAAGGGCAACGACGGCAACTTCACGGTCGGCATCGCCGCGCGCGCCACCAGCCCGCTGGGGTGGGAAAAGCCGCGCGCCGACTTCCTCAACTCGAAGGGCGACATCTGCCCCGAGAACGCGCTCATCGGCACCGACGGCCTGCCCCACTGCGCCGAGCTGATCGCCGACGCGTGGAAAGACTGCGGCCGCGACACGCTGTGCCCCGGCGCGCCGGGCTACACCGCGCCCGACGCCGACGGGACGCAGGGCGATGGCGTGGTGGACTGGTTCGAAGACTGCGGCCGCGATCGCCTCTGCCCCGGCGCGCCCGGCTACACCGCGCCCGACGCCGACGGCACCGAGGGCAACGGCAAGTTCGACGGCTACTGGCTGGCGGGCTTCGGCAACAACGTGCCGATGGCCGGCGTGCACGACGACACCTTCGCGCGCGCGGTGGTGATGACCAACGGCGACGTCACCATCGCCATCGTGTCGATCGACGCGGTCGGCCTGTTCAACGACGACGTGGTGCGCATCCGCTCGCGCGTGGCGAAGAAGATGGCCACCCCGCCCGACTTCATCCTCGTGTCGTCCACCCACACCCACGAGGGCCCCGACACCATGGGCCAGTGGGGACCGCGGCCGGTCTTCGTGCCCGAGCGCGGCGTCGACGACGTGTGGTTCGACCAGGTGTTGATCGAGAACGCCGCTCAGGCGGTGGTGGACGCGGCGACGGCGCAGAAGCCCGCGAAGGTCTCGGCCGCGCAGGGCCACCTCGGCGCGCGCACCCGCGAGACGATTCGTGACTCGCGCGACCCGCAGGTGATCGACGACACCGTGACCGTGCTCCGCTTCACCGAGAAGACGAGCGGCGACGTCATCGGCACGCTGGTCAACTGGGGCAACCACCCCGAGGTGCTCTCAGACGTGAACAACTTCGCCAGCAGCGACTTCGCGTGGGCGATTCGCGAGGCGATGGAGAAGGGCGTGTACAACGCGCAGGGCCAGCTGCTCGCGCCGGGAGCGGGCGGGACGTGCGTGTATCTCCAGGGCAAGGTGGGCGGGCTGATGACGCCGCTGGGCGTGCAGACGGTGAGCGTGGACGGCGACATGCCGAAGCAGCGCAGCTACGCGAAGACCAAGGCGGTAGGCGACCTGGTGGCGAAGACCGCGCTCGACGCGCTGAGCACCGCGCAGGAGATCACCGCGCCGCTGCTCGCCTTCGGCCGTACGCCGCTGATGTTCCGCGTGGAGAACGAGTCGTTCCAGCTGGTGTTCGTGAACTTCGACATCTTGAAGCGGCGGCTCTTCGACTTCGACAAGACGAAGGTGATCAGCGAGACCAACTTCCCGAAGGTGCAGTCGGAGGTGTCGAAGATTCAGCTCGGGCCGGTGCGCTTCCTCGGGGTGCCGGGCGAGCTGTTCCCCGAGCTGGGCATCGGCTTCGACCCCGCGTTCGCGTACGGCAAGCCGCAGATCGACCCGATGAACCCCAACCCGCCGGATCTCTCGAAGGCGCCGACCGGGCCGACGCTGCAAGACCTGCTGGGCGGGGAGATCAACATGGTGGTCGGGCTCTCGGGCGACGAGGTCGGCTACCTGGTGCCGCCCTACGACTACAAGCTGCACCCCACCAAGCCGTACGCCGAGCAGGCCGACGGCGATCACTACGAAGAGACCAACTCGCTGGGGCCTTCGACGGTGCCGACGCTCTTCGAGGCCGCGCACCAGTTGTTGGGCTGGGAACCGGGGCTCTGAGGGTCTGCCCGGCCGCTGCGAATTGAGCGAGACTTCACCGCACCGCATGCGCGACCCGAAGCACAAGCCGGCGACCTACGACGAGCTCAAGGCGCTCCCGCCTCATCTGGTCGGGCAGATCGTCGAGGGCGTCTTGATCGCCATGCCGCGGCCCGCGGTGGGTCACGCCGCCGTGAGCTCGTCGCTGCTCACCGAGCTCGGGCCGCCGTTTGGTCGAGGGCGAGGCGGGCCCGGGGGCTGGATCTTCCTCATCGAGCCGGAGCTGCACCTCGGCGCTGACGTCCTCGTCCCCGATGTCGCCGCGTGGAAGACGGAGCGGATGCCGACGCTCCCCGCGGCCGACACGCCGTGGCTGACGCTCGCGCCGGACTGGATCTGTGAAGTGCTCTCGCCCAGCACGGCGCGCCTCGACAAGGTCCAGAAGCGGCGCATCTACGCGCGCGAGGGCGTGCGCTTCCTGTGGCACATCCACCCGCTCGAGCGAACGCTCACCGCCTATCAGTACGAAGGGCCCGACTACCGCGAGCTGGGAACATGGGGCGGCGACGAAGATCTCAAGCTCCGCGTGACGCCGTTCGAGGCCGTGGAGCTCGACCTCGTCTCGTTCTGGGCCCCGCTCCCCGCGCCCTGATCAGTAGCTCGAGATGATCCGCCCGATGTTGGGCATGCGGATGGGGTTCGGGTTCCCCGGGCACTTCACGATCGCGTACGGGTTGTGCACGAGGATCAGCTCGCCGGTGCGCGTGAGGCCGGTGCGCGGGAAGCGCGGCCACCACGACGCCGACTCCGAGCTGCCCGAACAACTGCTGCCGGTGTCGGGGTTGAAGGCCGCGTTCATCGCCGCCGAAGTGTCGACCACCACCGGCGCGTCCCACCCGGCCGCGGTCTCACAGCCCCCGGCGGTGCAGGTGCGCACGCGGACCTCGGCGCCAGCGACCGTCGACAGCACCATCGCGCCCGCCACCGGTGAGCCGGGGAAGCCCGCTTCGATCCACGCGCCGTCTTCACCTTCGTCGACGTCGCCGAGCGCGAAGCTGGTCCACGCGTTGAGATCGAGGCAGGTGGTGCCCACGCAGCTGTTGATCAACAGCCGGCGCTGAGAGGTCGTCGAGGCGCTGATGGTGCCCTGGTCGTAGGCCATGAAGACGCGCCCGCCCGCGGTGACCGCGAAGCCGTCGGCCGAGTCGTTCGACTCCTGCAGGAAGCCCAGCGACGAGACCTGCCAGCTCGACGGGTTGGTGCAGCCCGAAGCGCAGCGCGCATAGAAGAGGAGCGCGTCGCCACCGCCGGTCGAGCCATTGCGCACCATCGCGTGGGTGACGCCCGCGCCGTCGATCGCCGCGTGCAGCGGGTTGCCGGTCAACACCGAGCCCGCCGACCAGCCCGAGAGCGCGGTGCAGCCGGTGGTGCACGTGAAGTAGATGCCGGGGTCCGCGGTGAGGAACGACACCCGCCCGCTGGGCTCGACCATGAAGGTGTTCACCGTGCCGACCGCGCTGTTGCGCACCGTGGTGAGTGACGAGAGATCGACGAAGGTCCAGCTCGCCGCGTTGGTGCACCCCGACGCGCACGTGGCGTACACGATGGCGTTGTCGAACTGGCCCAGTGGGGTGACGCCGCTGATCAACAGGTGCACCCGGTTCGTCGCGTCGACGCCGATGCCGTAGGCGCCCACCGTGGTGAGGTTCAGCTGCACGTTGGTCTTCAGCAGCACCGGGGACCAGGTCGCCGGCGTGCCGCAGTTGCCGGTGGCGGGGCAGCGCCCGTAGTAGACGCGCTGCGCAGCGCCGTCGATGAACGTGAGGTGCGCCTGCCCATCGGGCCCCGACGCCACGTGCTGGTTGTAGAAGCCCACGTTGAGGAAGGTGCCCACCCCGCCCGTCGCCGCCGCGCCGCCACCGCCCGTGCCCGCGCCGCCGCCAGTCGCGGAACCTCCGCCGGTGCCCGCTCCCCCGCCGGTCGCGACACCGCCGCCCGTGGCCGCTACCCCGCCGCCGGTCGCGCTCGCGCCACCGCCGACGCCGAACAGCCCGCCGCCGCTGCCGCCGCCAGTGCCCGTCGTCGGAGGAGCCACGCACGCCACCATCACCACGCCACACGCCAGGAGGAGAGCTCGCATGGCGCGACCTTCTCACCGCCACGGGGGGCAGTGCTACAAGCGGCACACCGATGTCGACCCAGGTGATGGACATCGCGCCACCCGCGACGCTCTCTGCGCTGCACCCCGTCGAGCTGGCCGATCTCATGTTGCTCGAGCTGATCGCCCGCGAGCACGGCACCCTCTCGCTCGAGCCGCGCGGCGGTCACCACGCGCTGGTGCTCGACGTGGCGGGCGCACGCACCACGCTGGCCCGCGCGCCGACCCCGGTGGCCGAGGCCGCCATCGCGCGTCTCGCCATCATCGCGGGCCTCCCCGTCGCGCCGGGCCAGGCGGTGCGCTTTCGCGTGATGCGCAGCAGCCACCGCGGCATCCCCGGCGCCGGATCCACCGAGGTGCTGCTGTCGGTGCGCGCCGCGGCTGGCGGCTTGTGCGCCGAGCTGCACGCGCTGGCCACCGCGCCGCACGGCATGCCGGTGGTCGGCCTCGGAGATCCGCACGCCGACGACGCGCGCTACCGCATCATCGAAGAGCTGGGCCGCGGCGGCATGGGCGTCGTGTACCGCGCGCAGCACCTCTCGCTGCAGAAGGACGTGGCGCTCAAGGTGCTCGCCCCCGCGCTGGCGCGCAGCCCGATGATGGTGGCGCAGTTCATGGTCGAGGCCCGCGCCGCGTGTCGCGCCCGGCACCCCAACATCGTCGACGTCACCGACTTCGGACAGCTCCCCGACGGGCGCCACTTCCTGGTGATGGAGCTCGTCACCTGGCCCACGCTCGACGAGCGCCTGAAGGCCGGCCCGCTCGCGGTGCACGAAGCGGTGGCCATCGCGGGGGGCATCGCCGCGGGGCTGCAGGCGGCGCACGCGCAGGGCGTGGTGCACCGCGATCTCAAGCCCGCCAACGTGTTCGTCAACGCCGACAACGAGGTGAAGCTCGGTGACTTCGGCCTCGCGCTCACCACCGCCGGTGACGGCGCCGCGCTGACGGATCAGATGATGGGCACGCCCGCGTACATGGCGCCGGAGCAGGGGCACGCCGAGGCGGTCGATCACCGCAGCGATCTCTACGCGCTGGGCTGCATCCTCTTCGAGATGTTGAGCGGCGCGCCCCCCTACCCCGGCACCGATCTGGTGCGCGTGCTGCTGCGCCACGAGCGCGAGCCCATTCCTTCGTTGCCCGAGCAGGTGCCCGCGGAGCTCGCCGCGCTGGTGCACCAGCTCCTCGCCAAGACGCCCATCGGCCGCCCCGCCAGCGCCGACGTGGTGGTCGCGGCGCTCAGACAGTTCGGCGACGCCCGCACCGGCTGGCAGCGATGGGTGACGCGATGAGCGGGCAGAAGAGCGTGTTGATCGTCGACGATGATCCGCCGGTGGTCGAGGCGCTGCGCCGCACGCTGCACCGCGAGGGCTACCGGCTGTTCGTGGCCTACGACGCCGCGCAGGCGCTGAGCGTGCTCGAGAACGAGAGCGTCGACGTGCTGGTGTCCGACCTCGAGATGCCCGAGATGAACGGCCTCGAGCTGCTCGCGCGGGTGCGGGCCCAGTGGCCCGAGGTGGTGCGCATCGTGCTCACCGGCGGCGGCTCGCTCGAGTCGGCCATCAGCGCCATCAACCAGGGCGAGGTGCACCGCTACCTGACCAAGCCGTGGAGCAACGATCAGCTCCGCGAGATGATGCGCGCCACCATGGCGCGGCTCGAGGCGCTGCGAGGGCCGGCGCGGGCGCAGGTGCTCTCTCGCGCGCAGGAGACGCTGCGCCGTGAGCTCGACGCCCAGTACCCCGGCATCCTCGAGGTGGTGCGCAGCGACGAGGTGTACGTGGTGGACGACGATCGCCTGCGCACCGTGCTCCGTGCGCTCGATGAGCCGGGCCGCGCCCGCTTCCAGTCGGCAGAGCTCGCCGCGATGGACGACGAGACCCGCGCGGCGTTGATGGGCTGAGCGTCGTCAGCGCTCGTGCGATTCCGCCTTCGCGGTGGTCGGCCAGAAGGTCACCCCGCGCGCCGTATCGGAGCTGAAGATCAGCTTCATCGCCGGCGCCTCGTACAGCCGCGGGTGCGTGCCCACGCCGTCCGCGGTGATCAACACGTGCGCGCCGCTGCTGCGAAGCGAGACCAGGTCGCCGTCGGTGAAGCCGAGCTTCGGCAGCGCGGTGCCGTCGGGGCCCGCGACGAGCCCGGTGGTGTACGCGAACTCGCCGGAGATCTCCCACACGTAGAGCCGCGCCCCGCCCGCGCCGACGAAGATCCAGTGCCCGTCGTCTTCCCCCGCGCCCTTCGGGGCCAGCTTCGCGAGCCGCTCGAGCACCTCGCCTTCCGCGGTGTCGCCCTGCGCGTGCGCCGTCGAGAGCGCCACCGAGCGCGGCCCGAGCTTTCCGAAGGCCTCGAGCTCCTGCACGCCGAGCCCGTAGTCCCAGCCGGTGGTGGACAGCTTCGTCTCCACGCGCGTCCACGCCGCGCCGTCGCGTCGGTAGGCGTGGACCAGCACCGGCACGCCTTCGCTGATGGTCGAGAGATCGAACTTCGCGCCGCCCGACTCGATGACGCCCTTTGCGTCGTCAGGCAGCGCCTCCTCGAGCAGCGCGAGCACCGCGCCCGTCGCGTCCACGCCCAGCTCCTTGAGCTCGAGCTTCGGCAGCGCGGGGAACGGCAGCGGCTCCTGCTCGGGCCGGCGGGTCGAGACCACGAACGCGCGCGGCGACGCCTTTTCGTCGGCCACCTCTTCGGGAAAGCCGGGCTTCGACGACACCTGCGAGGAATAGCCCGCGCGCTGCACGTGCTGCGGGTCGAACCAGACGATGGCCTTCGCCGCGTCGGGGCTCCACGAGACGCGCACGCCCACGCACGAGCCGGGGAACGTCGCGAGCACCACCCTGGTGCCCTTCACCGGCTCGACCTGCCGCCACTCGCAGCGCGCCTCGACCGGCTCGAACACCGAGAGCGTCGAGGGGGCCGACGGCACCGGGAACTCGAGCGCAGCCCTGGTCACCCCCGCGTCGACAGTCTCCGGAGGCGACGACTTCTTGCAGGCGGCCAGCAGCACCATCGCGACGAGGAACGAGCGCATGAGGCGTCGTCTTAGTCCACGCCGCTAGAACGCCTCGAGGAACTGAAAGTAGAAGGCGTACGAGCCGCGCCCGATGCCGAAGTCGAGCCGCAGCGTCACCCGGTCCTGCACGCGCACCCGCAGGCCCACGCCCACCGACGGCAGGAGGTTCATCGGCGTGTAGTCCGGCAGCAGCCCCGAGCCGAGCGCGCCCACGCCGAGCCACGTCGCGAGGCCCAGCCGCGACCACACCGTGTCCTTCGGGAAGGGCAACATCACCCGCAGCTCGACCAGCGCCGTCGTCGCCGACGCGTCGCGAAAGCGGCCCCAGCGGTAGGCGCGGAGATCCCACGGCGTGCCCACCTGCGACAGGTCGCTCCACGGCACGTCGCCCCAGGTGCTGCGGTGCTTGAGCTGCCAGCACAGCGTGGTGCCCTCGCGGCCGAACAGCGTGACGTAGTGCCGGTAGTCGAGCGTGAACGCCTGCCACGTCGTCGTGCCGCCCAGCCACGAGCCGTAGGCGATCCACTGCACCGACAGCAGCATCCCCTTCCACGCGTTCACCGGCACGTCGCGCGAGTCCCAGGTCAGCCCCAGGCCGAGCCCGGAGTTGAGGATCTGCCGCCCGCCGCGCCCCGCGAAGTCGGGATCTCCCTCCACGCCCGCAGACACCGAGCGCGAGAGCGTGCCGGTGAAGTCCATCACCGAGGTCAGGAAGAATGACGGCGCCGCCTTCACCTGGAGCTGCGGGTTCACCTGCCACGCCGTGCGCCGGTACGCCGTGGTGTCGCGTCCCTGTGCCCGGGTCAGCCCGTTCTCGAGGCCCACGCCGAAGAAATGATCAGGCTGATCTCTCACGTCGATCAGCGCCGCGAGCCGCACCAGGTCTTCCTTGAAGAACGACGTCAGCCGCCCCTGCGCGAGGAACGCGCCGGTGGTCGACACCCCGCCGACCAGGGTGAAAGACGAGCGCGGCGACTTCGCGTCGGCCGACCACCCCACCACGCCACCGGCCGCGACGAGGAAGCCCAGCTCCGGCGTGTACGCGGGCGCCACCACCGGCGTGAGCGCGACCGGCTCGACGCCTCCATCGGCGTTCGCCAGCAGCGACAACACGAGAAATGAAGCAGCTCCGAACATTTCCAGTGGCGTGCCTACATTGGGGACCGAGGTAGTTGTTTCTCCCTCATGCACCAGTGTATGGCGAGCGACCCGTGTTTTCGTCGCTCGTGCTCCTCACCGTGCTGTCGGCGCCCATGCCCGGCGAAGCGGAGTCTGCGCGCTTCAAGGCCGCCTTCGAGCGCGGCGAGACGCACTTCCAGCAGGGTGACTTCGGCGCCGCCATCGCCAGCTTCCGCGAAGCCGACCGCGCGCGCGTGACGCCCGAAGTGGCCTACGACCTGGCCAAGTGCTTCGAGAAGCTCGGCGACGAGGCGTACACCACTTACTACTACCGGCTGTACATGCGCCGCGCGCCCAACGCGCCCGACACGCTCGACGTCGCCGAGAAGGTGGGCACCACCATCGCGCGCCTCGAGTCCGAGGGGCAGGGCTACCTCGAGCTCGACGCGCCGCGCGCCAGCGCCATCACCGTCAACGGCCACCGCTACCCGGAGCCGCCCGTCGCGCTCTTCCTCGCGCCCGGCGACTACGAGGTGAGCGCCGAGTTCCCCCGCGGCGTGAAGACCATGTCCGTGCAGATCCGCACCGGCAAGACGACCGCCGTCACCTTCGAGCCGCTCGCGCCGCCCATGGTGCCGCTCGAGCAGGCGCTCTCGGAAGACCTGGTCGCCCGCGGCATCGACGCCGCGCCCGGGTCGCGCACCTCGGGGCTGCGCGTCGCCAGCTACGTCGTCTTCGGCGTCGGCCTCGCCTCGCTCATCGGCGGCATCGCGCTCGGCGCCGCGTCGTCGGGTGACGCCACCGCCGCGAAGAACATGGCGCTGCCGGTCAGCCAGGCGCAGTCGCTCGCCGACTCGGCCAACGGCAAGGCCATCGGCGCCAACCTGTTGTTCGGCGTCGGTGGGGCGGCGGTCGCGGGGGGCGCGCTGATGTTCGTCTTCTCGATGCCGGAGCCGGGCATGAAGTCGCCCGCCCCGAAGTGAGGCCTTTCATGAAGCGCTCGTCGGTGCTGGCCGTGCTCGTCGCCCTCGCGGGCTGCGACGCGGGCGTGAAGATCGACCCCGAGGGCTACCGCTGCGACGTCGGCAACGTGTGCCCCACCAACTACGCGTGCCGCGACGGTGTCTGTCATCGCTCCACGCAGGTGGGCCCCGACTCGTGCGCCGACGTGGTGTGCGACGCGCCGCCCGCGCCCAGCTGCAGCGGCAACACCGCCAACACCTTCGTCGGCCGCTGCGTGTCGGGCACCTGCCAGTACGACCCCGTGCCCACCACCTGCGCCACCACCTGCGACAACGGCGCCTGCGCCGACGCGTGCGCCGGCGTCTCGTGCGTCACGCCCCCGCAGACCGCGTGCACTGACGCCAACACCCTGCGCACCTTCGCCCAGACCGGCGCGTGCGAGCAGGGCGGCTGCACGTACAAGAGCACCGACACCGCGTGCCCCAACGGCTGCGAGGCGGCCCGCTGTAAGGGCGTCGATCTCTGCGCCACCATGGGCGTGACCTGCACCACGCCTCCGGCCGCGGTGTGCATGGGCAACACCCGCCGCAGCTTCGCCACCACCGGCACCTGCGACCCCGGCACCGGCGTGTGCACCTACGCGCAGTCAGACACCAACTGCCCCAACGGCTGCGCGCTCGGTCAGTGCCTCACTGCCAGCCTCGCCTTCGCGCAGACCGGCCCGCGCATCCGCTTCGCCATCAACGCGCTCGACATCGCGCCCGGCTCGTCGGGCAACTCGGCCCTCGCGGTCGGTGACGACGGGAAGATCGCCCGCTGGGACGGCTCGATGTGGACCGAGCTGATGACGCCGCCCAACACCGGCAAGCTCAACGCGGTCTCGTTCGTCACCGGCTCGGTGGCCTACGCCGTCGGCGCCAACCGCACCGCCTTCGCCCTGCGCCCCGCGGCGAACCAGGTGCTGGGCGTCACGCTGCCGGGCACCAGCACCGCCAACCTGGTGGCCATCAGCGGCCGCAGCGAAAACGAAGTGCTGGTCGCCGACGACTCCGGCGAGTGGTGGCGGCTGCGCAACTCGATGTGGACCAACGGTCAGCTCCCCGCGGGCAACGGGCCCTACGACATCACCGCCGCCTACCTCGACGAGTCGCTGCGCGAGCGCGTGGTGGGCTCATGCGGGAGCGGCAGCGGCGCGCGCTGCGTCGCCTACCGCTTCGTGTCCGGCGGCACCCCCAACTGGACCGTGCAGCAGCAGATGGGCGCGCCCGGCTTCGCGGCCGTCGGCGGCGCGTGGGACGTGCCGACCACCAACTCGAGCAGCGAGGCCTTCGTCGGGCGCAGCGACACCACCGTCGCCACCCACACCACCGCGGGCTTCACCACCACCATCTTCTTCACCTCGTTGACCACCACCCCGTCGCTCGACGGTGACGGCGTCATCGGCATCACCGCCCAGTCCACCGGCGTGGGCCGCGACGTCTTCGTGCTCACCTCGTCGGCGGGCTCGGCGACGGGCCACCTCTACCGGCTCAGCCGCAACCTCGCGCTGCAGACCACCGCCAACGACGCGCTGCAGACCTTCTACGGCGAAGAGCACCTGTCCCCCAACGAGGCCAACGGCGTGCTGGTCGCCGAGGTGCGCCGCTCGCGCAACGTCAACAACGTGTTCCGCCGCGGGGTCATCACCAACGAAGCGCTCGACGTCGGCGAAGACTTCGCGGGCGCGACGGTCGACGACACCGGCGCGCTCATCGCCGCCAGCATCTACGGCGACGTGGTGGTGCGCCGCCCGACCTCCAGCACGTGGGACTTCCGCCGCCCCGCCAACGAGTGGTCGGTCAACGCCCTCGAGGGTCGCAACGGCACCGGCACCCTGCTGGTCGGTGAAGACGCCGCCGCCGGCAACGGGCTGGTGGTGCGCCTGGTGGGCACCACCTTCACCACCATCGCCACGCAGCCCGGCGTCACCTTCAACGGGGTGTGCCGCGTGTCCGACACCGAGGGCTGGGCGGTCGGTACCGGCGGCACCATCGTGCGCGTCACCGGCTCCGGCACCAGCGCCGTCACCTCGCCCACCACGAAGGACCTCGAGGCCGTCGACTGCGCCGCGGGCGTCGCGGTGGCCTGTGGCGCCGATGGCACCGTGCTGCGCCAGAGCGGCGGCGCGTGGACCGTCGTGCCCGCCCCGCTGCTCTCGGGCCTCGCGCTGAAGACCTGCAAGCTCTCGGGTCAGGGCGCCTTCGTGGGCGCCAACGGCTCGTTCTTCAGCTTCACCCCGGGCAGCGGCTGGTCCACGCTCCCCTCGCCGCGCGCCGGGCTCAGGTCGCTCGTGGTGCGCGGGCCGCAGGAGATCTACGGCGCCTTCGTCACCAACACCGCCACCCCCACCACCGACATCCTCCGCTTCGATGGCGCCGCCTGGAGCCCCGCGCTCCTCACCGCCACCGGCGCGCTGGGGGGGGGTGTGCAAGCAGGGTCTCGAGTGGTATGGGGTGGGACTCTCGGCGCGATCGTCGAAGCGCGCTGAGGACCGGTACAGAAGTGCAGTCCCTTGCCGGGAAAGGGGCGGAAAATGAAGGAGCTGGACCCTCGCATCCGCATTCGTGCGCCACTTCGTTGTGACGGCATCGGGCGCCTCGATTGTGCCGAAGACACCGTCTCGGGCGAGCGACTCGCCGTTCAGTGGCTGCCGCTGGAGGCCAATGGCGACGCCGCCGTGAAGGCCTGCGAGAAGCTCCCCGCCCACCCCACGCTGCCGCGCATTCTGCAGACCGGGCAGGTCGGCACCTCGGCCTTCGTGGCCCTCGACTTTCCCGACGGCGAGATGCTCTCGGCGCGCGGTGAAGAGCGGCTCGACAACGAGCTGCTGATCAAGCTGGCCGCGCAGCTGTCGGACGCGCTGGCCACGGTGCACGCGCAGGGCGTGGTGCACGGCGAGATGAGCCGCGACTCGGTGCTGCTGGTGAAGGACGGCAAGGCCTCCCTGTGGGACATGCCGCTCGTCATTGCCAACCGCCTGAGCGATCGCCGCGGCGAGAACCGGCTGATGCAGAACCTGGTGAAGACCGCGCCGTACCTCTCGCCCGAGCGCGCGGCGGGGGAAGGCGCCAGCCAGGCCAGCGACGTGTACGCCCTGGGGGCGATCCTCTGTGTGGCCGGTGGCGCGCCGCTGCCCACCGCGTCGAGCACGCTGGGCGCGGTGCACCAGGTCGCCAGCGGTGAGTGGACCCCACGCGTGCCGCAGTCGCTGCCCGAGCGCTGGCGCACGATGCTGGAGAAGATGATCGCCCGCGACCCCGCGGCGCGCCCCACGGCGATGGAGGTGGCGATGGCCTTCTCCCATGCCCCCGGTCAGAACTCGTTGCCCACCGTGCCGGAGCTCCCCGCGCTGCGCCTGCCGCCGGAAATCCTCGCCGCCGCCGACGCGCTGATGAAGTCGCAGGTCGACGCGATGCGCGCGCCCACGCGTGAAGTGCCGCTGGCGCAGGTCGAGGCCGCCGCGCTGGCGATGGTCGACGTCACCCCGGTCGCGCCGACCAACGCGCTGCCGATGGCCGTCGATCCGCTGCCCGAGCTCAACCTCAACGCCGCCGAGCCGGTGGTCGCGCCTTCGCCGGCGCCCAGCTTCGAAGCCGCGCGCACGGTGACGGAAGAGGTGCCGGTGGTGGCCGCCGCGGTGCACCCGCACACCCTCGACGAGGTGGTCGAGCCCACGCACGACGTGGTGCGCATTCCCACCATGGAGATCAAGGCGATCGACGCCGAGACCGCCGCGCTGGGGCTGGTGCCGGTGAAGGACCCGCCGGTCGAGCGCTCGGTGCCGCTGTCGGACAACGTCTCGGTCTCGCCGGAGCTGCACGCCGCCGGCGCGATGATGCTGTCGGAAGATGAGGTCGCGGCGATGCACGCGAGCTCGCGCCAGGTGTGGTGGCTGTTCGGTGGCATCGCCGTCGCCGCGTTGATCCTCATCGGGGTGGTGGTGATGCTCGCCACGCGCACGCCCGAGGTCGCCCCCGTCGCGCCGGTCGTCGCGCCGCCGGTGCAGGCGGAGGCCCCCGCGCCGAAGCAGCTCGACGAGCTCGAGCCGCTGCCGAAGATCACCCCGCGCAAGCCGGTGGTCCGCGCCGCCCCCGCGCCCGTCGCCACCGAGCCCGCGCCCGCGGTCGCCGCCCCGGCGCCCGTCGAGGCCGCGCCCGCGCCGGTCGCCGAGACCAATGACGCCGCCGACTTCAGCTTCCTCGAGAGCGCCGAGGCGCCGAAGAGCGAGCTGAAGCGCCCGACGTCGGAGCTGTGAGCCTGCGCGCGTCGTGACGCGGCTCATCTACGCGCTGGTCGCGCTCGCCTCGGTCGTGGCGGTGGCGCTGACGGTGCGGCTGATTCAGAGACACGCGGTGGTGCCGGCGCCGGTGACGGTGCCGATGGCTGCGCCCTGCGCAGAGCTGGGCACCACGCCCGGCCCGGTGTTGCCCGCGGCGTCGGCCGCCCCGCTCACGGTGCTCGCGCCTGACGTCACGCTGCGCATCGATGGCGCCCCGGCGGGCACGACGGTGTCCGAAGGGCTGCACCTCATCGAGGCCGTCGCGCCCGGGGCGACGCCCACCAGCCTGCAGGTGCGGGTCTCTCCCTTCGTGCCGGTGGTGCTCGACGCGCGGGTGACGGCCGGCGCGGTGACGCTGTTGATGGTGGGCGCGCGCTGCGAGACGTGCGTGCACACCGACACCGAGCTGCGGCTCGACTACCAGCGCGGTGGCATCGGCGACGTGCGCGGCGTGGCGCGGGCGCTCTCGCTGGGTGACTGGGTGCTCGCCGCGCAGCAGGTGCGCACCATCGCCCCCGACGATCGCAAGAGCCCGGAGCTGGTGCGCCTCGTCGCGGTGCTGTGCGCGCTCGCCGGCCGGCCGTCGCTGGTGCACGAGCAGGTCTCCGCGCTCCCGAAGCAGGACCCGCTGGTGAAGGCGCTGGCGCAGCGCGAGAGGGAGGAAGCGCTGGTGCCGCAGCGACAGCTGGCGACCGCCACCGCGCGGTGGAACGCGACGAGCGATCGTTTTCAGCGGCTGACGGATCGCTTCGTGGCCGACGCGCCGGAGCTGCTGACGGAGCTGACGAAGCGCTTCGGCGCGCTGTCGGAGCAGTTCACCCAGGCGCAGCACGACGGCGACGCGCTGGCCTGCGAAGCGACGCTCGAGCTGGCGACGACGGCGCTGCGTGACGCGGTGAAGGCGCTGCGTGCGCTCCACCGCGACGACTGCGCGTTTCAGCGCCGCATCACCGCCGCCCTTTGAACCAGCTGCCCCTCTCCCCCGCGGGGGAGAGGGTCCGGGAGAGGGGGCGGACCGAGTCCCTCAATCCTCACTCAGCGCGCGCCGCGAACTGCCTCGGCACTGCGCCGCCACCCGTACCCATCGCCGAGATCCGCCTTGTCCTTCGCATCCGCCCGCGCGAGCGACAGCGGCCCAGCCACGGTCCCGAACGGGAGCCCGCGAGACGAGACGGCCGACGGGTACTGCCTCAAGAACGCCTCCAGCAGCCGCACCACGCCAGGCTCGTCTTGAGGCCCGACGTCGATCAGCGCGGAGTCAGCGCGGTCGAAGTCTTGCGGCGCGTTCGCGACGTACAGCGAGAACCTGAGCTGATCAGCCCACTTGCTCGCGCACGCCTCGACGAGCAGCGGGGCCGCCTCGAAGGACACCGGCACATACAGCTTCGAGTAGCCGTGACCGATGACACAGCCGCCCTGCCCTCCGTAGAGCGAGAAGCGGTGCGGGTGCAGGTTCTCTCTCGCGCGCGGCAGCCGGAGCGCCACCACATCCCCCGCCTTCGCGTCGGCCGGCACGTACTGCCCCGGCTCGTCGACGAAGAGCGTCAGCTTGCCGTCGCTCACGAAGGCCCAGCCGTGCCCGGGTCGCACGAGGCGGAACGACCAGTCCCACCCGGTCGCGCCCTGGGTGCACGCCGTGAGGTGCGCGACGAAGCCCGAGTCACCCGACGCGCGCGCGAGCTCGGGACCGTCGCCCGGTCGCAGCGTGAAGCGGCGCGAGTGGAACCAGCGCACCTTCGGGTCGTGCTGCGGAGGCATCATCGCGTGACCTCACCCCACAGCACGGTCGGCCATTCCTTCGGCTTGCCGAGCATCTCGAGCGCGTGTTTGCCGACGCCGATCGCCCGCGCGTCGAGCGTCTGCTCGTAGTGCGTGATGCCGTACACCGAGATGAGCAGCGCGGTGCCGATCCACCGCACCACCCGTTCCTGAAAGTCCGCGTCGGGCTTGAAGCCGGGCTCGCGGGCCTGCGCGTAGGCGACCAGCATCTCGTGCGCGAAGAGCTCGAGCGTGGGGCGCGCCAGCACCTCGCTGCGGTGCTCGGGGGCGAGCCAGCCGAGCACGTAGTCTGAGAGCAGGCTCCCGAGGTCGCGGGCAGGGTCGCCCCAGAACGAGAGCTCCCAGTCGAGGTACACGATGGAGGCCGGCGCGCGGCCCTTCTGCACGCGCAGCAGGTTCGCCTGGCGCAGGTCACCGTGCAGCAGCGCGTTGTCGCCTTCGCGGAGCTGCTGCGCCGACAGCGCCTGCAGCCCCGCCATCGCCGCGCCGTCGGCCTGCACCTGCGCGAAGAAGTCGATGCCTGCGCTCGAGAGCCGCGCGTAGAAATCGGGGCGCATGCGCAGGAAACACTCGAGGAGATCGCTCTCGTCGCGAAAGGCGTCGGCGAGCGCGTAGTGCGAACGGCCCTCGCGGCTCATGCGGTGAAGGAACCCCAGCGCGTGACCGACCTGCGCGGCGAGCGCCGGCGGGTACTCACCGGAGCGCCGGTGAAAGTGGTGCAGCGTCTCGGTGTTGGGGATCCACTCGAGGCCGAGCAGCCCGTGCGCGGGGTCGAAGGCGAAGACCCTGGGCAGGTGGAGCGGGCTGCGCGGCGCGCGACTGAGTGGCTCGACGCGCTCGAGCACGCTGCCCTCGCGGAGCACCCCCACGTTTCCGGGGCCGTCGGCGATCTTCACCAACACGCGCTTCTTGCCCGCCTTCGTCTTGCAGACGACGGTGCGGTTCTTCGAGGGCGGTGGTGAGGTGACCGAGGTGTCGCGCACCAGCCCCAGTCCCGCGAGGCGGTCGTCGAGCTCGGCGTCAGTCAGGGGCGCACGCATCGAAGGCGGCTCTGTCTGCCAGATCTCCCCTCGCAACGCATCCCCTCTCCCCCGCGGGAGAGAGGGTCAGGGAGAGGGGTCGAACCACAGGTCGATTAGCGCATCGCGGCGGACGACAGCGCTCGGTGCACGGCCTCGAGGGCCTTGCGCGCCTCGAGCAGCTCGGCGCGCTCGCGCGTCAGCTCGGACACCTGTCGCGCCAGGGTGTCACGCTCGCCCTTGAGCGCGTCGGAGCTGCGACGCAGGGACTGCATCGTCTCCTGCGCGAGCTCGAGCTCGCTGGCGAGGCGCTCTTCTTCGGCGAGGCTCTCGGAGATCTCCTGGTCCTTCTTCGCGACGAACTCGACCATCTCGAGCTTCTCGCGCTCGCGCAGCTCGAGCACCTGGCGGGACTCCTGGAGGGCGAGCAGCGACTCGTTGCGCTCGCTCTCGAGCGACTCGAGCTCACGCTCCAGCTCGGAGAGGAGCGTGACGCGACCTTCCATCTCCTTCGAGAGGCGGCGCGCTTCGTCCATGCGCATGCGGGCCTCTTCGGTGGCGCGCTCGGCCTGGCGGCGGGCGGCCTCGAGGTCCTGCGCGAGGGCGAGGTTCATCGCGCGCGACTTCGCGAGCTCGGTCTGCAGCGCGGAGATGCGCTCGACGGCGAGCACTCCGGCCTCGGCGACGGTGTCAGGGAGCGGCTCCGGGCGCGGGTTCTCACGCACCGCCTTGAGGCGCTCACGCAGCCGCTCGCGACGCTCGGAAGGCTCGCGATCGGGATCCATGTTGGGCAGCGGCGCGGTCTGCACTTCGGTCACCGACGGCAGCGGCTCGGCGTGCGCGACGACGGCGTGGTGCGTGGACGCGACGGTCTGCATGGAGGCTCCGTTCAGCTGCTGCGCGTCTGAGGGGAACTGCGTGCGGGCGACGTGGTCGGCGGCGAGGTTCTGAGCCGCGAGGTTCTGAGCCGCGAGGTTCTGAGCCGCGAGGTTCTGAGCCGCGTGGTTCTGAGCCGCGTGGTTCTGAGCCGCGTGGTTCTGAGCCGCGTGGTTCTGAGCCGCGTGGTTCTGAGCCGCGTGGTTCTGAGCCGCGTGGTTCTGGGCCGCGTGGTTCTGAGCCGCGTGGTTCTGAGCCGCGTGGTTCTGAGCCGCGAGTTCCTGCGCTGCGAGGTTCTTCGCCGCGAGTTCCTGGGCCGCGAGTTGCTGCGCCGCGAGTTGCTGCGCCGCGAGGTTCTGTGCCGCGAGGTTCTGTGCTGCGAGCTGCTGCGCCGCGAGCTGCTGCGCCGCAAGGTTCTGTGCTGCGAGCTGCTGCGCCGCGACGTTCTTCGCGGCCAGTTCCTGCGCCGCGAGTTCCTGCGCTGCGAGCTGCTGGGCTGCGAGGTTCTTCGCCGCCAGCTCCTGCGCCGCGAGTTCCTGCGCTGCGAGCTGCTGGGCTGCGAGGTTCTTCGCCGCCAGCTCCGCCGCGCCGTCATGCGCCGCACCGTTCTGCGCACCCGCGGCGCCACGATGAACGCCGGCATCAGCCGAGATCGCCTCCTGGAGCGCCTCAGCCGCCGTCGCGCGGTTCGCACGCGCCAGCGCCCGCGCCTTGAGCGCGTCACCGAGGTTCGTCGTCTGCACCGACGGGATCACCGGCGCGGGCTCGTTGGCGATCTGCTGCGCGAGGGCCTCCACCGTCGCGGTCGACACCGAGGCCTCGTCAGCCGTCGCCGTCATCAGCGCGCCGAGGCGCACGCGGGGCTTGGCCCGGCTCACGTTCGCGTCGAATGCCTTCTTCATCAGTCATCCCTCTTCGTCACTGCGGGGTTCGAATGGAAATGGATCAGGCGATCTTCGCCTGCGGTTCAGCCGCGACCTTCTTCGCCGCGATCGACGCCTGGAGCCGCTCCAGCACGTCGTCGATGAGCTTCTGCACGTCGCCCGCGCCCTTGCTGTCGCGATCGAAGCGGAAGATCGGCATGCCCTCGCTCGACGCCTGCGCGAACCGCGTGCACTGCCGAATCACCTGCGGCATCAGGAACTCGGGGTAGTGCTGCTTGAGCGCCTCGAGCGCTTCCTTCGCCAGCTTGAACGTCGCGTTGAAGCTGTTGACCACGATGAACACGTGGTCGAGCACGTGCCCGAGATCTTCCTCGAGCGAGTTGACCGTCTCGAACAGCAGCTTGAGCCCGTGGAACGACAGGAAGTCGGCCAGCACCGGCACCAGCAGGTCGTCCGCCGCCATCAGCGCGTTGAGGTTCAGCAGCCCGAACGAAGGCGGCGCGTCGAAGATGATGAAGTCGTAGTGCGCCTCGACTTCCTTCAGCGCGTTCTTCAGCTTGAACTCACGCCCCGCCATCGGCATCAGCGCGAGATCGACCGTCGACATCGAGAGGTTCGAGGGGATGAAGTCGAGGTTCGGCAACGACGACTTCTGCACCACCTGCGAGATCGGCGTCTTCTTCACCAGCACGTCGAGCAACGTGCGCTCGAAGTCTTCACCCTCGAAGCCGAGACACTTCGTCGCGTGCCCCTGGCTGTCGAGGTCGACCAGCAGCACGCCGTAGCCCATCTCCGCCAGACGCCACGCGTAGCTCGTCGAGAGCGACGTCTTGCCCGTGCCGCCCTTGAAGTTGAGGAAGAGCTGCTTGCGCGTGCCCAGCGCCGGCGGCTCGAGCTGCAGCTTCCCGCGGAGCTCCCACACGTCTTCCGGCGTGTACTCGTCCTTCTTCAGCGCCGTCGCCAGCACCTTGGGCGCGATGCCCAGCAGGTCAGCGGTCTCTTTGGGGGAGTAGCGAATGGGTTCCATGGAGAGGTCCTCGCTCACGCAACGAAGTACTTCAGACCGCGACGGACGATCTGGCCGGATGACAGGAGCTCACCGCAGGCACGCATCGTGTCTTCCTGGCTCGCTCCGATGCCCGCGCTCAGCTCGGGGAGCGGGCGGCCACGGATGGAGGCACGGAGTTCACGAAGCACGGAGGCCGTGAGTTCTGGGGAAAGAGAGGCGGGCGCGACGTCGAGAACGGCGACGCGGGAGGTGTGAGGGGCGTACGCAGACGCGGCGGCCGGCGCGGGCATGACCGGCGCGGGGTGGTGCTGGGCGGCGACAGGCTGTGCGACGGACGCGGCGAAGTGGTTCTGGGCGAACTGCTGCTGCTGCGCGACGGCCGACGCGACCTGGTGCGCGGCGGGCGACGTGACGTGCTGCACGCCTGTGGGCGCCACTGGCTGCGCGACGACGGGCGCGAGTGGGTGGTGCGCGGCGAGCGGCGACGGGGCAACCGACGACCCGACGACCGGCGCGAGATGCTGCGCCGCGACCGACGACGCGGCGACTGGCGCGACGTGCTGCGCGGCGACCGACGACGCGGCGATCGGCGCGACATGCTGCACCGCGACCGACGACGCGGCGATCGGCGCGACATGCTGCGCCGCGACCGATGGCGCGGCGACTGGTGCGACATGCTGCGCGACGACCGGCGCGACATGCTGCGCGACGACCGGCGCGACATGCTGCCGCGTGACGACCGACGATCCGACGACCTGCTGCACGGCGACCGACGACGCGACGGCTGGCTGCGTCGCCGATGTCGTTCCGGGTTCGGCCCCTCTCCCTGAGGTGGAGAGACGACGGACTTCTCGCCGACGGTGCGCATCATCGAGCGTCACCAGCGACGTCACGTCACGCCCCAGCAACCGCGACATCGACTGGCTCGCCGCGCGCCGCACCCGGAGATCCGGATCGCGCATCGCATCGAGCAACATCGGCCGCGCCACCTCGGCGTTGCTCGCGCCCAGCACCAGCGCCGCCAACGCCCGCACATCCGCATCGACGTCACGAATCGCCTGCGAGCCGAGCTCGAACGCCTGGTTCCCCGCCAACCCCAGCGCCAACAACGACGCCCGCCGACGCACCGCCTTGTCGGGATCCTTCGTCGCCGCCGCGAGGTGCGGACCCGCCGCCGCCGCGTCGAGCTTCAGCAACGCCTTGAGCGCCGCGATGCGCACGTCCGGCGCCTTCGAGGTGAGCAGCGGCTGCACCACCGGCACCGCCTCTGCCTGGGCCAGCGACGCGAGCGCCGACAACAACGCCACCTGCACCGCCGCCTCGGTCTCACCATGCAGCGCCGTCGCCAGCGCCGGAGCCGCGGCCGGGTGACGCAGCGCCTCGAGCCGCTCCGCCGCCCGCATGCGCGCCGACGGGTCGAGCGCCGACAGCTCGCGCACCGAGAACCCGAACAACGTCTCTTCACTGCGCCCGGGGAAGTCGAGCCCGCCCCGCAGCGTCGCCAGATCGTTCGCGGTCACGCCGATGCGGCCCTGGCCCTTCAGCTCCTGGGCCACGCTGGTCACCGTGTCCGCCACCTGCGGCGCGGGGCTCACCTGCACCGGCGCCCCGCCATCGCGCTGCACCAGCACCTCGCTGCGCAGCGTGGCGATGAACTGCGCGAGATCGAACCCCTCGACGCCCTGATCGAGCCCGTGAATGCGCGAGGCCTCGAGCATCTTGCCCACCAGCTCCGCGCGCTCGCGGCGCAGCGCATCGACCAGCCGCGCCATCTCTTCCCGGTCGGCGTGCGCGCGCGTCGCCCGCACCTCGAGCTCGGCGATCACCCGGCGCAGCTCGATCTCCCGCTGGGAGGCCGCGGAGAGATCGGCCTTCACCCGCTCGAGCTCGGCGCGCGTGCTGCCAGCGTCATTCGAGAGCTGCGTCGAGCGCGCCTCGAAGTACACGATCTTCTCGAGCGCGCTCTTCAGAAGGGCTTCGGGCTTTTCGTCACTCAAGGCGTTCCCGCCTCCGGGAAAGGGCTGCCCAACGACGCTACAGGCCTGTGGCGCGTTGTCTCTTTTTTGACAGCGGGCGCACCCTATGATGGCGATCATCCATTGTAAACCCACGGATCCATTGATGTTTCGATGTAGGTACCGTGAAAATAGATCTGAGGCCGATAAATCGGCTCCGGATCCATTTCCGGGCTGCCCAAAAAAGTCAGGCTGACGCGCTTGGCCTTGCCCCGGGGGGAACCCGATGCGAGACACGCGGGCGCATGAGCTCAGCGCGCGTTGAACTCCCGCCGCATCTCCAGCGGTACGTCGTCGACCAGGATTACGCCTCGTACACCCCGCGCGACCAGTCGGTCTGGCGCCACGTGATGAAGCGCCTGCAGCGGCACCTCGAGGCGCGCGCGCACCCCACGTATCTGCGCGGGCTGCAGGAGACGGGCATCGAGGTCGACGAGATCCCCCGGCTCGAGACGATGAACGAGAAGCTCGACCGCATGGGCTGGCGCTGCGTCGGCGTGCGCGGCTTCATTCCCCCGGCGGTGTTCACCGAGATGCAGGCGCGCGGCATTCTCGCCATCGCCGCCGACATCCGCAGCCACAAGACCATCACCTACACGCCGGCGCCCGACATCATTCACGAGAGTGCGGGCCACGCCCCCATCATCGCGGACGCGGCCTACGCGGCGTACCTCAAGAGCGCCGGCGAGGTGGGCTTCAAGGCCATCGCCTCGGCGGAAGATCGCGCGTTGTTCGAGGGCATCCGCAACCTGTCGGTGGTGAAAGAAGACCCGCTCGCCACGCCGGACGACGTCGAGCACGCGCAGGCCCGCCTCGACGCCGCCGCCAAGTCGGTGCGCTACGTCAGCGAGTCGACCCGCGCCTCGCGCCTCTACTGGTGGACCGCGGAGTACGGCCTCGTCGGTTCGCTCGAGCAGCCCAAGCTGTACGGCGCGGGGCTCCTCTCTTCCATCGGCGAGGCCGAGCACTGCCTGACGCCCGAGGTGCGCAAGCTGCCGCTCACCGTGGAGTGCGCCAACACCGCCTACGACATCACCCGCATGCAGCCGCAGCTCTTCGTGGCGCGCGACTTCAAGCACCTCAACGACGTGCTCGCCGACTTCAAGCACTCGCTGGCGTACATCCGCGGTGGTGACTACGGGCTCGACGAGGCGCTGCGCAGCCGCGCGGTCAACCACCTCGTGCTGCGCAAGCGGGGCGGCGAGAGCACCGAGATCACCGGCGAAGTGCGCGAGGTGCACCGCGCCGGCAAGGACACCGGCCCCGGGCTCACCGCGTCGGTCATCGAGCTGGTCGGGCCGACGATGATCACCAGCAACGGCAAGTGCACCGAGATCCCCAAGCGCATCGACGCGGTGGTGCTCATCGGCAGCGAGCGCCTGCCGGACCGCGGCCGCTTCTCGATGCGCCTCGCGTCGGGCGTCGAAGCCTCGGGCTACGTGGTCGCCGGGCACGAGGTGGTCGACTTCCGCGTGTGGCTGCACGGCCGGCAGGTGCCGGTGAGCACCTGGGCGTACGTCGCGGTCGCCGAGGCCATCACCTCGGTCGCCGGCGGCCCCGCCGACCCGCAGCGGTGGGACGAGTACTTCGGCCCGCTCGACAGCTTCACCGCCGGCAACAGCGAGACCATCGCCCGCCAGCGCAAGGCCGACGAGCTGCCCCGCGAGCTGGCCGCGCTCTACGCCGAGGTCCGCACCATGCGCAGCGGCAAGAAGACCGATCGCAAGCGCCTCGGGCAGATCCTCGAAGACAGCCGCCGCTTCGGTGACGAGGTGCTGCTGCGCGAAGAGATCGAAGAACTCCTCTCGGCGAACTGATCAGCGACCATGCCCACTGACTTCGAAGCGCGGCTCCGCGCCGCCTTCAACGTGCTCGAGCGACACGTCGAGACGAAGTACGGAATTCCGATTCGCATTCGCGACGTGCCCAACCCCTTCACGGGAGATCTCGACGGCGCCGAGATTCACGTCGACTACGCCGAAGACATCGAGAGCGCGCTGTTCATCATCGCGCACCTCTTCGGCCACACCGTGCAGTGGAACACCGACGAGGCCGCTCGCGAGATTGGCTACAAGCTGTACCCCAACCCCGACGCCGCGATGATGAAGCGGCTGCACGACTACGAGTACGAGGCGTGCCGCTACTCGATGCAGCTCTTCCACGAGGCGGGCGTGCGCGACCTCGATCAGTGGCTGTCGGACTACTCGGCCTGCGACTTCCGCTACCTCGAGCACTTCTACAAGACGGGTGAGAAACCCGGCTTCAAGACGTTCTGGAAGGACGGCTCACCGCTGCTGGCGCCCAAGCCCATTCCCGCGTTTCACCCCACCAAGTGGGTCTCGCGCTGGGAAGGCATCGTGGTCTGAGGTACAGGCGCGCCCGTGCGCAGCCTGCTCCTCGTCACTCTCGTCTCGTGTGTCGCGTCGGCCCAGGGCTTCGAGCTCGAGCGGCTGCAGCTCAACGCCGGCGCGCGGGAGACCTGGCTCGCGCAGACCGGTGACGGCCTCGAGGCGCTGCGCCTGCGCGTGTCGTTGCTCGGCCACTACCAGCTGCGCCCGCTGATCTATTCCGTCGATGGCAGCGCGGTCGGCTCGTACGTCGCCAACCGGTGGACCGCGCACCTGCTCGGCGCGTTCGGCATCACCGACTGGCTCGAGGTGGGGCTGCAGCTGCCGGTGGTGCTCTCGCAGCGCGGCGACGATCTCTCGAAGTACGGCCTCCTGCCGGTGACCTCCACCGCGCTGGGGGCGCCATGGCTCCACGTGCGCACCACGCTGCTGCGGCAGGGCGAGAAGTTCCCCCTCGACCTGGGCATCTCGGTGGCGGTGAGCCTGCCGCTGGGCACCGCCGAGGCGCTCACGAAGGACCCCGGCGTCGGCGTGGCGTTCAACCCGAAGCTGGGCCTCGGCTACGGCTTCTCGGTGCTGCGCGTCGGCGCGGAAGTGGGCGTGCTGGTGCGCGGCAGCCAGGTGCTCAGCCCGGCGAGCCCCACCATCAGCGACGAGGTCGGCTCCCAGTTCTCGGGCGCGCTGGTGCTCTCGACGCGCGACCTGCCGGTGCACGCCGAGCTGATGGCCCGGCTCAGCGCGCCCTTCACCACCACCGGCCTCTCGGTCGAGGTCCTCGCGGCGGTGCGCTACGCGTTCTTGAAGCAGTTCGAGATCTCGCTGCTCGGAGGCCCGGGCATCGGCAAGGCCCCGGGCACCCCTGCGCTGCGCGTGCTGCTGGGCTTCGCGTGGACGCCCGACTTCTCGCCCACCACGAAGTGAGCTGATCAGGCCTTCTCGCAGGCGGCGGCGCACTTCGCGCAGCTCTCCATGCACGCCTTGCACTCGGCGTGGTGACCCGAGTGCTTCTTGCAGGCGGCCTCACACTCGCGGCACGCCTTCGCGCACACTGCGGCGAGCTCCTTGAGGAACTTCGAGTCGAGCATCGCGAGCTGCGAGACGGCCTCGCACAGCGGCAGCATCGCGCGCACCGTGCCCGCACACTCGGCCATCATCTTGTCGCCGGTCGACAGGCTGCGCACGCAGTGGTCCAGGCACTCGTTGCCGGTGCGCAGACACTCGAGCGCCGCGTCGTAGATCTCCTTGTGCGCGGCGATGCCCGACGGCGGCGTGGCGGTCTTGCCCGCCGGAGCCGCGGCCTTCGGAGCGCCCTGCGCGAGCGCGGACAGCGAGAGAACGGCTCCAGCGGCGGCGGTGGTCTTCAGCGCATCACGGCGGTTCATGGAGGACTCCTTCGAGTGGGTGGTGTTCCGGCGCGGAAGGTATCAGCGCCCGGCCAGCCGCGAGAGGATCGTCTGGAACTCACCGCCCCACTTCGAAGGCCGAGACCTGCCGCCCGCCGCGTTCCTTCGTGAGCGCCTGCAACGTCACCAGCACCACGCGCTCGGTACGGGTCAGCCCGTCACGAACGTCGGGCAGCTCAGTGGGCGTGCGCGTCGTCGTGCGCGTGCGAGTGCGCGTGGGAGTGCGCTTCACGGAGCAGCTTTCGGTTGAGCCAGTGCGCCAGCATCATCACCGTCGCGCCGACCAGGCTGACGCCGGTCTCGAGCGCGAACGAGTCGGGGAAGGCGAAGGCCGCGAGCCCGAGCAGCGTGACGCCGCCGACCGCGAGGCCCGCGACGCGCTTGCTGTGGTGGCACCGGTAGCCGGGCACGAACGACCACAGCGCGACGCCGATGACGAGCACCAGTAGCACCGGGTGGGCCCCGCCGAGCACCGAGGCCGCGGCCGGCGCGAGCGTCACGAGGAAGGGGGTGGTGACGCAGTGCACCGCGCACACCGCAGAGAGGATCTGTCCGACCGTGTCCGGCGGGTCGACCTGCGGATCAGCGTGGGGGTGGGCATCAGCAGCCATCAGCAGGGGAACGGTTAGTCCGCTCGCCGCCATTTCGCAACCCGGTTGAAAGAACGAGTCACTTCTTCTCGAAGAGCAGATCGCGCTGCTGCACGAGGTCGACCTCGCCGGCGAACTGCACGAAGGCCTCGTACTGCTTCGTCGGCACGCGCGCCTGAGAGAGGTGGAAGTCCTCTTCGACCGTCACCGTGTTGCCGGTCTGCACCTCGCGGCGCACGTACTCGCCCGAAGGCCCGGAGAGCTTCACCTCGCCGACCGGGCTCTGCAGCACCCAGCCCGCGGGGAGCGTGAGCGTGGCTTTGGTCGAGCTCGACTCGCTCGAGTCGATGAACAGCGGCGTGACGCGCGTGGGCACCGCGAGGAAGCGGCGGCCCACCATCAACGGGTAGGTGAGCGACGCGGCGATGAGCCGGCCCTCGCCTTCCGCCCGGCCGAAGCGGCGCGCGACGAACTCGTAGGTCACCTTCACCGGCGCGCCCACGTCGCGCTTCATCTCGACGTCGAGCTTCGAGAGGTCGGCGCCACCGAAGTAGCGCGAGAGCGCGGACTGCAGCGCCTGATCACGCTGATCAGCCGACAGCGACTCGAGCGCCTCGGCGAGCTGCGCGGCTTCGAAGCCGGTGTAGACCTCGGTGCCCTTGCCCGACAGCTCGCCCGCCTCGGTGAGGGTGAGCTCGAGCGTCACCGACTTGCCGGGGCGCTTGCTCTGCGCGGGGGTCTGCACGCGCTCCATCGCCTTGCCCGACTCGGGCAGCACGTAGGCCTCGAGGCCGCCGAGCGCGAACTCCGGCAGCTCGCCGAAGGGGGCGAAGCGCACCAGCGGGTCGAGCCACACCACCTGGCCGTCGCCCAGCGTCACGCGCAGGCAGATGTACGGGAGCAAGCTCTCGTTGGGGAAGGTGTACGGCGCCGGGTCCGACGTGAAGGCGCGCACCGCGACCAGCCGCGCGTCGAAGCCCAGCGCCTCGAGGCCGGCCTTGAGCAACCACACGCGGCTGCCGCGATCCTGCGCGACCGACGAGGCGGCCGAGACGGCGAGGCCTCCGTCGCGACCCGAGAGCTTGTGCTGCACCGCCGCGTAGTAGGCCTTCACCGCGTCGAGCCCGAGCGGCGCCTGCTGGTCTTTCACCGCGGCGCGCGCGAACGCCTCGACCTCCCACGTGATGAGGCCCTTCTCGAGGAAGGCGTCGGCGTACGACTGCACCACGCCCTCGTTGCCCTTCTGCCCCGCGCCCACCGACACGAAGGGCAGCCACTCGTTGGCCGACGGCGGGCCCATCGGCTCGGGGATGTAGGGAGGCACGCGGCGCTCTTCGTGGCGCAGCACCTCGAACTCCCCTTCCACCTGCGGCTTGATCGACTTCACGTTGTGCGCGTCGACCTCCATGCCGGCGCCCTTCGGCGCGATGACCACGTACGACGAGCGCGCGTTGGGCTGCCGCGCGACCTGGAAATAGAAGGCGCCCGCGGTGAAGCCCGGCTGACCGGGGCCGCGCGTGGGGTGCGCGAGGAGGTACTCGTACTCGACGAGATCTCCGACCTGCACGCCGGGCAGCGACATGCCGTCTTTGCCTTCGATGGTCTCGGGCTCGAGCGCGCGACCGTCGGGCTTCAAGGTGCGCAGCTTGAGCACCGTCGCGCCCTGGGGAATCTCGACCTCCGCGACGTCTTGCACGCCCTGCTGATCGAGCGCCTTCTGGATGATGTGCACCCGGTCGACCATCGTGCCGTCAGGGAAGGCCTGGATCGCCGCGGCGTCGAGCACGAAGGCCGAGGTCGCGTCTTCGGAGCCCGGCGCGGCCTCGTACGACTTGAGCGCTTCTTCGGTGCTGATGGCCCACGCCTCGAGCAGCTCCTTGCCGGTCTTCTGGCGCTCGAGCGCGCGGCGCAGCGGCAGGTCGGCGCCGTCGAGGGCGAGCGCGGCTTCGCGGGCGGCCAGCGCCTCGTCTCTGCGGCCCGCGACGTCGAGCACGTCACCGAGCGTCTTCGGCAACTGCGCGTTGCGCGGCCACTGGGTGCGCAGGCGGGAGAGCAGCTTCACCGCGTCGTCGAAGCGCTTCTGCGAGACGTACAGCCCGGCGAGCGAGGTGGCGACCGGCACCTGTCCCTCGTCGCGCGCGAGCAGCGCTTCCCACTGGCCGATGGCGCCGTCGATCTCCCCGCGGCTGCGCAGGTGTTCGGCCGAGCGCGCGAGGAAGCCGCTGCAGTGGGTCGTCTTGTTCAGCAGCGCGTCACCCTCGGCGATGGCGTCGCGGCGGCGCGCGAGGTCGTACTGGAGCAGCAGCGCGTCACACGAGCCCGGCAGCGCGGTCTCGGCGTCACGCGCGGTGGAAGCCGCGGCCGCGTCGAGCCCGAGCGCGAGCTCGACCCGCGCGATGAGCATCAACACCAGCGAGCCCGGGGGCGTGTGCGCGTCTCGCGCGGCGCGGGCCTGCTCGAGCGCGTCGAGCTGCCGGCCGTCGTCGAGCGCGAGCTGCGCGGTGAGCATCTTCGCGGCCACGAAGCCGGGGTCCTTCGCGAGCGCCGCCTCGAGCTCTCGCGTCGCCCGGCCGCGCGCGATGCGGGTGGGCACGGTGCGGTCCTGCAGGAAGACGTCGGCGCGCAACACCGCCACCGCCGGCCCATTGACCGACTCGGGCAGCTCGGCGAGCAGCCCGCGGGCGCCGTCACGATCGCGGCCCAGCGCATCACGCGCGGCAAGGAAACGGGCGAGCGCGTCGCCGCAGTCGTCTTCGAGCGCGCGGCGCACCGTCTCGGCGCTGGCGTAGAGCCCGTCGACGTCGTCTTCGACCTTCACCCGCTGGCCCCACGACGGCGCAGCGCCAGTGGCCGGAGCGAAGGTGAGGCCCGCCGGCGCGCCGTCGAGGCGGTGCAGCGACACGGTGAGGTTGCCGGCCTGGTTCTCGCGCGCCATGCGCACCATCAGTCGGTGCGTGCCGGCGTCGAGCTTCACCACGCGCGTGGTGAGCGTGGACGCGGGGCGCTTCGAGGTCAGCCGCGAGAGCACCTCGGTGCCGTCGAGGAGCGCGACGTGATCCATCGAGGTGACGGTGCGCAGCACGAAGCGGCCACGCTCGGGGACGGTGACGTCGACGGCGTAGAGGTACACGTCACCGGTCGGCGGCTCACCAGCGAGCGAGAGCCGGCCGTCGGCGAAGCGCAGCACGCGCGGGGTCAGCGCCCCGAACGGGCCCGGCGCGAGGTTCTCGAGCGAGCCGTCTTTCTCGGGCGGCGTGGGCTGCGCGGTGGCCAGCAGGTGCCACGGCGAAAACGGGCCCACCAGCGTGCCCGAGGTGGGAATGCCCATGTCTTCGAGCACCGTCTGGTGGTGCGCGAGATCGCCCGCGTCGAGGTACGCGTTGGCCAGCGCCGAGCGGAGGAGGTGCGCGGTGTCGGCCTGCTGTTCCTTCGTCAGCAGCGCCGGCACGCGCTCGCGCACCAGCGTGGAGGTGCTCATCGACAACCCGGCGGTGTCGAGCACCAGGCGCGCGGCGACGGGCGCCAGCGGGTGCCGCGGCTGACGCTCGATGAGGTCGAGGGCGGCGACCAGCGCCTTCTGCGGCACGCCGATGCGCTGCGCGAGCAACGACTGCCCGATGAGCGCCAGCGGCTGGCTCGGGTCCCTGGCGATCGCCTCGTCGAAGAGGCCCTGCGCCTTCTTCGCGTCACCTTCCATCAACAGCGCGTGAAAGGCGGCGAGCGAGAGCACCTCGGCCTTCGCGCTCGGCCCCACCTTCGCGGCGGCGTTCTCGAGGGCCTCGGTCGGCGAGGCGGCGCGGTGCACGCAGCCAGAGAGGAAGGCGACGACGACGAGCGGGGCGACACGGAAGAGACGCATGGCGGGGCGTCAGACATACACCCGCCTCGACGAGCATTGCGGATCATCGAAGGCCCCCGTAGAGCCCCGCGCGATGCTGCCTGCGCCCGCCAACAACGAAGGTCCGAAGTTCCCCGTGTACGTGATGGTCGCCTCGGTGGTCGGGCTGTGCCTGCCGCCGCTGCTGCTGATCACCGGCGCGCTCGGCGTCTACGGCTACCTGCGCGCGACGAAGGAACCAGCGTGGGCGCCGCGCAAGCAGGTGACGCAGATGACGATGGCGGTGAGCTTCGCCGGGCTGCTCATCTTCATCGGGCTGGGGCTGCCCAACTACAAGCGCTACCAGGCGCGCGCGAAGCAGTTCGAGTGTCGAGATCAGCTCGCCTCGCTCTACGACGCGCAGCGGCGCTTCTATGAAAAGGAGAAGCGCTACACGACCTCGCTCGCCGAGCTGGTGCCGGCGCCGATGCGGGGCACGCAGGTGCTGCGGCTGACCGCTGAGGGCCCGTTGTGGATCAGCGGGCTCCCCAACGCCGAGTTCGTGGGCCAGGGCGTCGACGAGGTGGCGCACCCCACGCTGTCGACCAAAGCCATCGACGAGGGCATTCCCCAGCTGATCAAGCTGCAGCTCGGCATCAAGGGTGACTGCCCCGCGTGCTCGGTGACGATGGCCTGCGCGGCCGAGCTCGACGGAGATCCCACGCTCGACGTGTGGACCGTCTCCACCGTCGAGCGCGTGGGCGCCAACGGCGAGAAGATCGCCGGCGGCATGCCGTGGTGCGAGAGCGACGACTTCAGCCTGTGAGGCGGCGCCGCACGCTCGGCACCGTCAGCAGCCCCATCGACAGCGACGTCCCCAGCAGCACCACCAGGCCGCCGAGCGCCATGCGCAGGGTGATGGCCTCCGACAGAAACAACGCGCCCCACCCCACCGCGAACACCGGCACCACCAGCGTCACCGACGCCGCCGTCACCCCGCCCACCCGGGTGATGAGCCGGAAGAACAGCAGGTAGCCGAGCGCGCTGGAGAACGCGCCCATCGCCACCGCCGCACCCCACGCCGAAGCGCTGGGCAGCGTCGCCGGCCACGTCCACAGCGCGAGCGGCAACAAGACGATCGCCGCGCCGAGCTGACTGGCCGTCGCCGCCACCAACGTCGGCAACTGCTGCCAGTACTTGCGGGTGAGGTTCGCCGCGTAGCCGTAGCTCGCCGCGGCGCCGAGGCCGGCCAGCACTGAGACGCCCGCGCCGTCGGACGACTTGAGGCCGATGCGATCCCACACCAGCAGCGCCACGCCGAGAATGCCGAGGGCCACGCCGATCCACCGCGCGCGGGTGAGGCGGTCTCCCAGCCAGAGCACCGCGAGCAGCGCGGTCCACAGCGCGGTGGTGGCGTTGACGATGGCGGTGAAGCCGGCCGTGAGCCGCAGCGCCGCGAAGGCCAACAACACGAAGGGGATCGCCGCGCTGAAGGCGCCCAGCACCAGCACCGCGCGCCAGTGGGCGAGCAGGTCCTTCATCGCGCCGCGCGCCGCGACGAGGGGCACCAGCAGCAACGAGGCCACCAGCACCCGCACCCACATCAGCGCGAAGGGGCCGAACTCCGGCACGGCCGAGCGCAGAAAGAGGAACGACGCGCCCCACATGGCGGCCAGCAGCAGGAAGTCGACGACGTCGCGGGGCTTCACGCCGAGCCATGTGTCGGGCTCGCGGGCCGCGCGCAACCCTCGTTCATGCAGGAGGCGCCAACGGCAGGCGCACCTCGCAGCGGGTGCCCTTCCCTTCGCTCGATTCGACGCGGAGCGTGCCCTGGTGCCGCCCGACGATCGCGTGCGCAAGCGGCAGGCCGAGCCCTCGCCGGCCGGTGGCGCTCTTGCGCGACGCGAAGGGCGAGAAGAGCTGGGGGAGCAACGCCGCCGGAATGCCGGGCCCGGCGTCCGTCACCACCAGCACCGCCGAAGCGCCCTCGCGCGTGACCGACACCGTCACCCGGTGCGGGGGCGCATCGGTGCCCACCGCCTCTCGCGCGTTCTGCAGCAGCTCGGTCGTCAGGCGCTGCAGCTCGGTGGCGACGCCGTCGACCTCCACGGTGCCGTCGAGCGACGCCTCGATGACCGGCAACACCGGGAGCGCCGTCAGCGCCGCGCGCACCACGTCCCCCAGCACCACCCGGCGGGGCGCGTTGAGGCCGAGGTTGTTGATCAACCGGAGATCCGCCAGCAGCCCGCCGATGCGCTCGACCGAGGTGCGCGCCTCGGTGGCCACCCCGTACAGCTGCGGGTTCGAGGTGAGCAGCTCGCCGCTCACGTATTCCACCGCGAGCTGCGCGGCCGACAGCGGGTTGGCGATCTCGTGCGCGAGGTTGCCGATGACGCGGCGCTGCTCGCGCTGACGCTCGGCGTCTTGCTCGAGGCGGGAGAGCCGCAACAGCTCGGTCTGCTCGGCGGCGCGGGCGCTGGTGAAGCCGTGCAGCAATGCCGCGCAGATGGGCAGCAGCGTGAGGTAGCCGAGCACCAGCTCGAGGTTGAAGTCGTACGGCGCCCGCGGCGGCACGTAGAGCCCCGCGCGCTCGGCGAAGAAGGCGCCCAGGCACCCGGCGACGACGACCCCGGAGGTCACCCACCCCGCGCGCGGCCCCAGCTGCACCATCGCGAAGAGCGGGCCCAGCACCATCCACGGCTGCACCAGCGAGGTGACGCCGGTGGTGCTCAGCCCCGAGACGAAGAACGAGGCGACCAACCCCACGGTGGTGAGCAGCGACGCCGCCCGCAACCCTCGCCCGCGCCGCAGCGCGAGGAGGGAAGAGACGTACGAGACGCCCATCACCACCGCGATGGTGTTCTCCACCCGCATCGAGAAGCGCAGCACCAGCGGCGGGACGAACGACGGCACCAGCAGCACCACCATCGTCAGCGCCGCCACCCGCGCGCGCCGCCGCTCGTCCGGCGCGGCCGCGGCGAAGCCGGGGATCAGGAACCGATCGATGCGCTCGACGAACTCGGCCATTTCACGAACCACCCGCGAGGGTCAGCAGCTCGCGGTACCACTGCGCGGTCTTCGCGGCCCGGCCGGGCAACTGGTTGGTGCCCCACACCACGCACAGCACCTGCGTGGTGGCGGGGGTGGTCTTGGTGCGCTGCGCGTCTTTCACCGCGTTGGCGCACGGGCCGTCGGCGTCGAACAGGCACAGCAGTCCGCCGAGGTCGATGGTCTGCCCGCCCTGATTGAAGACGTAGCTGCTGCCCTCGGGCGCGAGGCCCACGCGGAAGGGCGCCTTCGCCAGCGAGAGGTCGACCACGCTGATCGGCAGGCCGCTGTGGAGCGAGGCCACGTTGCACGCGTCGACCGCGGCATTGATGCTGCCCAGCGCACCCTCCCCGACCGCGCGCAGCAGGTACTCCGAGGCGGGCTTGCCGCGCCCGGTGGGCTTGTAGCCGCCGTGCCGCAGCAGCTCACGCACCGCGCCGCGCACCTCGTCGCTCGAGCGCAGCGGCGCCGGCGCGTCGAGCTTGAGCAACGAGGTGATGGCCTCGACCGCGCCGATTTCGCCCAGCGGCTTCGGGAAGGTGACGGTGAACGAGGCGACGTCGAGCAGCGGGTGCGGATCAATCGAGAGCATGGAGCCCCCGCACTTGAGCACCGATTACGCCGTGAAGCAGGTGATCAGATCGCGCTGCAGCTCGCTCGCCACCCGCGCGCTGAGCGGCCGCGGCGCGTCGAGGTGCACGCCGGTGATGACCTGCAGCTCGTTCGCCATCGGGTCGCCGGCGTAGATGCCGGGCTCGAGCTGCAGCGACAGGGTCCAGCCCTCGCCGCGTCGCACCACGTCGACCGAACAGCCCCCATCGACCACCGGCCCCCGCTCCCAGCCCAGGCGCTCGAGCGCGAGCAGCCGCACCACCGGCACCTCGGCGTCGACCAGCGCCTCGAGGCGTCCGGCGAGCTCCTTCGCGGGGTAACACGCGCGCTCGAGCTGCTCGAACACCGGCGCCGTCACCCAGCCGCGCAGCCGCGTGCGCTCGAGGTCGTCGAGCTCGATGGGGTGCACCGGCCGCACGCCCAGCGCCTCGTCGAGCGGCAGCACGTCGCCCTTCGCCGGAGTGCCGGGCACGAACAGCCCCACGCGCGCCTCGCCGCGGAAGATGCCCCACGCCACCCGCTCGGCCACCAGCCGCAGCACGGGGTGCATGGCCCAGGTCTCGGTGAAGTGGAGCGCGCCCAGCGTCGGCCCCTCGGTCATCAAACGCTCGAGCCGCGCCACCGCCGGCTTGAGCGCCTTCGCCGCGCGCCGCAGCGCCTCGGGCAGCGCCACGGCCGCGCCGCGCTGCTCGAGCGACAACGCCAGCTTCGGCCCCAGCGAGAGCACCGCGCCCTCGGGCACCGCGACGTCGGGGAAGAGCCGGTCTTCGAGCTCGCTGGGGGACAGGCCCAGGCGCGCCGACGCCTCGTCGAACACCACCCGCGCACGAGACCTGAGCCCCAGCGTGCGGATGCGCGTCGCCAGGCGGTGCACCTCGGCCAGCGCCACCCGGCTGCCCATGCGCCCCAGCACCGAGACCGCGTCCTGCGCGCGCGAGGCGAAGCCGCCTTGCGCCCACTGCTGACACGACGCGCCCAGCACGCGAGCCCACGCGTCCGAGGGGAAGTGCGCGAGGGCGAAGAGCGCCCACTTCTCCTTCGGCGGCGCGCCCGCGGCGAGCCACATGCGGAACACCGCGCCCGCCAACTGGGCCAGCGAGGTGGGCTCGTACGGGGCGGCGCAGGCCAGCAGCGGCGCGCCGTCTTCGAGCGGGGTGGCCTTCATCACCGCCAGCAGCTCGGCGAGCGCGGCGTCGTCGAGCGCGTGCGCGCCGTCGCGGGTCACCACCGCGGGCAGCGCCGCCCAGCGGATGAAGGTCGGCAACACGGGGCGCCGGGCCGGGAGCGTCGGGCGCGCCCCCAGCAGCCCGTCGACCCACGCCCGCTGCTCAGGGTTCAACGCGGCGAGCTCGGCCTGCGCCCCGCGCTCGAGCGCGCGCAGCACCACCACGCCCGCCTCGCGCTCCTTCGCGACGTCGCTGAAGCACAGGCGCAGCGCGGCCTCATTCGCGCGAACAGGAAAGCGCTTCGCAAATTCGCGAGCGGCCAGCCCGAGCTGACGGCGCCGCGAGTTCCACGCCAGCAGCAGCGCCTCGTCGAGGCCGCCGTCGTCGATCTCCTGCGTCGCCACCAGCAGCGCGGGCTCGCGGCGCGCCCACTGACGCACCAGCGGCAACACCACCGGCCCCATCGGCAGCACGTCGGCGAGGTCCCACGGGTTGACCACCGTGCGCTGCTGGAACGCCTTCCACGCCAGCTCGACCTCCAGCGAGACGCCGTCGGCCTGCCAGCTCGTCTCCCACCGCCCGCGCTTCAGCGGCGGGCCCGGCGGCGGGGTGAGCGGCGCAGCGCGCTTCTTCGGCGCAGCGCCCCACGGCGACGACCACGGCGCGTCGCGGGGCGGGCCGTCGGGTTGCACCTCGCGCGCCCAGCCCTGCAGGAACGACTCGCGCAGCACGGCGGCGACCTCGTCAGCCGGCGCGGGGGTCCCCACCACCTGCTCCAGCAGCGCCGGAGTGGGCGTCAGCAGCGAGAGCGTCTCGAGCGCGTCGGGCTCGGTCACCGCGGCCAGCAGCGGCGCGACGTCGATCTCGGCGCGCTTCACCTCGGCGCGGCGGCGGCGCTGGGCGAGCACCTGCTCGTCACGGGTGAGCGTGGCGACGTCTTCGAGCTGCGCGTCGGTGAGCCCCTCGAGCAGCTTCGGCGGCGGAGGCCAGCTCGTCGCCTTCGCCACCGCCGGCACGCCGCGCAGCACGGCCAGCAACACCAGCGCGGTGTCGGTGCGCTCCTCGAGGGCGAGGCCGGCGTGGTGGTCGGACGCGGTCCACAGCTCGGCGCGCTCGGGGAAGACGAAGGAAAGCGCGGCGCGCACGCGGAGCTCATCGAGCGGCACGGCGCTCACCGACACGGCGGCCTCGGCCCTCAGCGCCGGGCTGGCGTCGAGCGCGCGCCGGAGCGCCAACCAGAACGCGGGCGCCGGCAGGTGCGACGACGGCTTGCGCGCCGAGCGATCGAGCACCCGCGCGAGGCGGCCGTCGATCAACGCGAAGCGCAGCGTGAGCCGGGAGGCACGCAACGCGAGCTCCAGCGCGCGGAGCGGCTCGGTGGACGCGAGCGCGAGCAGCCACGGCTCGGTCTCTTCGGGCTTGCCGAGCACCAGCGCCGCCGCCTGCGCGTCGAGGTCGAGCGTGGCCACGTCGGTGGCCAAGAGCGCCGCTTCACCGAGCGCGCGCACGTCGGGCGAAGAGCGCTGGAGCCCGAGCTCGACGAAGGTCTGCGGGGTGAAGCGCACGCGCCGCGTCTAGCCGTTTGCTAGAGAGCCGCAAATGTCGCTCGACGCCATCATCCTCGACCTCGGCAACGTGCTCGCGTTCCACGACAACACGAAGCTCTTCGCCGAGATGGCGCGCTACTGGGACACCACGCCCGAGGCGATGAAGACCCGGCTCGAGGGCGGCCTGTGGGAGCGCGTCAACCGCGGCCAGCTCCCCGGTGACTCGTTGCGCGTCGAGCTGGTGCAGCGCCTCGGCAAGGACATCACCCCCGCCGCGTGGGTCGAGCTGTGGACGTGCCACTTCACGCTCAACGAGCCGATGATCAACATGGTCGAGTTCCTCGCGGGCCAGGCGAAGCTGGTGCTGCTGTCGAACACCCACGACCAACACGTGAGCTGGCTCAAGCCGCGCCTGCCGGTGCTCGCGCGCTTCGACGCGCTGGTCTTCTCGTGCGAGGTGGGGCTGATCAAGCCCGAGAAGGCGATCTACGAGAAGGCGCTCGCCGCCGCCGGCACGCTGCCGTGGAAGACGGTCTTCTTCGACGACGTGAAGGCCTACGCCACCGCCGCCACGCAGCTGGGCATGCACGGCCGGGTGTTCACCACCGTCGAGCAGTTCACCGAGGATCTCGCGAAGCTGGGCTTCAAGGCGGGCTAAGACCTCGCCCCCATGACGGCTCGCATCACGACGCTGTGGGAATCGGTCGGCCACACCCCGCTGCTGCGCATCGGCACGCTCAGCCGGCGCACCGGCAACGAGATCCTCGGCAAGGCCGAGTTCATGAACCCCGGCGGGTCGATCAAGGACCGCGCCGCAAAGGGGATGATCCGCGACGCCGAGGCGACCGGGAAGCTCGCGCCCGGCGGCACCATCGTCGAGGGCACCGCGGGCAACACCGGCATCGGGCTGGCCCTGCTGGGCCGTGAGCGCGGCTACCGCGTGGTGGTCACCATGCCCGACAACCAGGCGCGCGAGAAATACGAGCTGCTCGAGGCGATGGGCGCCGAGGTGCGCAAGGTGCCGGTGGTGCCCTTCGCCAACGAGAACCACTTCTTCCACCAGGCGCGCCGGCTCGCCGAGGCCAACGCGGGCTGGTTCTGGGCCAACCAGTTCGAGAACCCCGCCAACGGGAACTTCCACGCCGAGAGCACCGCCGAGGAGATCTGGGCGCAGTGCGAGGGCAAGGTCGACGTGCTGGTCGCGGCCTGCGGCACCGGCGGCACCCTGGGCGGCGTGTCGAGCGCGCTCAAGGCGAAGAACCCCAAGCTCGAGGTGGTGCTGGTGGACCCGTTCGGCTCGGGCCTCTACTCGTACGTGAAGGAAGGCAAGCTGGCGTCGACCGGCGGGTCGATCACCGAAGGCATCGGCATCATGCGGCTGACCGAAAACTTCAAGAAGGCGCGCATCGACGACGCGATGCAGGTCAGCGACCAGCAGATGATCGAGATGCTGTACCACCTGGCTCGCGAAGACGCGCTGGTGGTGGGCACCTCGGCGGCGCTCAACGTGCGCGCGGCCTACGAGCTCGCGAAGGCGCGGCCGAACCAGGGCCTGCGCATCGTCACCTTCCTCTGCGACCACGGCAGCCGCTACGCCTCGAAGGTCTTCAACCCCGAGTTCCTGGCGAGCAAGGGGCTCGAGGTTCGTCCGCTGCCGTAACTTTGTGCTGGGCGTGAAGTGAGTGGGGCATATGGTCGCGCGCCATGAGACGTGCGCTCGAGTTGATCCGTCTGCGACTGGGTCGCTCCTGGCTGGTGATGTTGCTCTTGTCGTCGATCGCCACCGGCTTCGCCGCGGTGTGGTGGCAGTTCGACGTGATGGAGATCTCCGACGATGAACGCGGGGCCTACGACGACGGCCTCAAGGCGTTCACCCTGCCCAAGCGCGCCGCGCTGAAGTACGTGCAGCAGGAGTTCGGCCTCGGGAAGCTGGTGCGCTCGAACGACGTGGTGGTGGTCGGCCTCGACGACGACACCATGAACGAGATCGCCGGCACCGAGACGCTCTCGCAGCGCTACCGCTCGAACATTCCCTACGAGCGCGTCATCTGGGCCGACCTCATCACCTACCTCTCGAAGGCCGGCGCGCGCGCGGTGGTGTTCGACATGGTGTTCAACGAGGTCACCGCCAACGAAGTGAGCGACCTCGCGCTGCAGGAAGCGCTGAAGAACACCGAGATGCCGGTGCTGTTCGCCTTCTACAACTCGCAGTCGGGCTCCGAGCTGCCGAAGGTCGAGCCGGTGAAGAAGCCGGTCGGCCCGATGCCGGTGTACGCGAAGGAGACGCCGGAAGGAGAGTTCCCCGAGGACCCCACGCCGGAAGAGAAGGCCGAGTGGGCGAAGAAGTCGGCGGAAGATCGCCGCCTGTGGGCCGCGAAGGCGTACTCCACCGGCGCCGACTTCAAGGGCCTCGAGGCCCCGTCGTTCCCCGAGGTGGTGGAGCTCGACGAGAAGCGCAACCCCACCGGCAAGACCTTCCCCAGCCTGCCGATGCCCGCCATTCCGCGCCTGCTCGAGACGGCCGACGGCTTCGGCAGCGCCATCAGTGAAGAGGACGAAGACGGCAAGCTGCGGCGCACGGCCTTCGTGTACGGCGACGGCAAGAACTTCTACCCCACGCTGCCGGTGGCGCTGCTGGCGAAGCTCGAGGGCGTCGACGCGGTGACCATCGAGCCGGGCGCGCTGACCATCGGCCAGCGCAAGGTGCACATCAACTCCGACGGCACCGCCGAGATCCACTACGGCGGCGAGCTGATGGAGCGCTTCAAGGTCATCTCGCTGGTGCGCGTCGTGCGTCGCTACCTCGAGTGCCAGGGCGAGAACCTCGCGGCCGACGTCTGCGCGGGCGGCGACATCTCGAAGGACCCCGAGGGCTCCCACTTCAAGGGGAAGATCGTGGTGGTGGGCGGCATCGCGGCGGCGACCGGCGACTCCAAGGCCACGCCGCTCGAGCAGTCGGTGCCCGGGCTGGTGAAGCAGGCGTCGACCATCGACAACCTGCTCAACGATCAGTTCATCGTCGCCGCGCCCTTCTGGGTGTCGCTGCTGTTCGCCTTCCTGGTGGCGATGCTCTCGGTGGCGCTGGTGCTGGTGGTGCGCAACACCTTCGTCGACATCGGCTGGCCGGTGCTGCTGTACGTCGGCTTCTTCACCATCACCGGCAGCTTCCTGGTGGCGACGCGCATTCACGTGCTCTCGGCGCTGCCCGGGCTGGCCGGTACGGTCGCGTCGATCCTCGCCACCACGTGGGAACGGCTCTTCGCCCGCAAGGAACGCGAGCGCATGAAGGAGCTGTTCCAGAACTACATGGAGTCGGACCTCGTCGAGCTGATGGTCGAGCAGAAGCAGCTCCCCAACCTCGAGGGCGAGAACCTCAACGTCACCGCGTTCTTCTCCGACATCAAGGGCTTCTCGACCTTCTCCGAGAAGCTCAAGGAAGAGCCCAAGCAGTTGATGCGCATCTTGAACCGCTACCTGTCGGTGGTGACGCCGCAGCTGACCGGCGAAGGCGCGTGCATCGACAAGTACATCGGCGACGCGGTGGTGGCCCTGTTCGGCGCGCCCATCTCCCACCAGGACCACGCGCTCAGGGCGTGCCGCGGCGCGCTGGCGGTGCAGAAGGCCATCGGCGAGCTGCGCGAGGAGTTCCGCAAGGAAGGGCTGCCCGACGTGTACACCCGCGTGGGCCTCAACACCGGCACCATGATGGTCGGCAACATCGGCTCGGCGCAGCTGCTCGACTACACCGCCATCGGTGACGAGATGAACCTCGCCGCGCGGCTCGAGGGCGCCAACAAGAACTACGGCACGCTGATCATGATGGGGCCGGGCACCTTCGCCGCGGTGAAGGATCAGGTCGAGGCGCGCGAGCTCGATCACATTCGTGTGGCCGGCAAGTCGAACGCCGCCACCGTCTACGAGCTGCTGGCGATGAAGGGCGAGCTGAGCGCAGAAAAGCGGAAAGTCGTTGACCTCTATGGGCAGGCGCTGCTCGCGTACCGCTCCCGAAAGTTCAGCGACGCGAAGGTGGCGTTGGGGCAGGCGCTGCAAATTGATGAGAGTGATGGTCCGAGCCGGCGGCTGCTCTCGCTGTGCACGGAGTTCGAGCTTCACCCGCCTCCTGCCGACTGGGACGCGGTTTCGACGTTGGAAAAATGAAGTCTTCTCGAGGAGAGATCATGAAACGTGGGTATCGGGCAGTACTGGCGGCCGCCCTGCTGAGCAGCGGCGCTGCCCTGGCGGTGAAGGTCGATGACACGCTGTACATCAAGGCCAAGGGCGTGAAGGTGCTCGCCGAGGCGAAGGCCACCGCGAAGCCGGTCAAGGGCGCGACCGAGCTGGCCGTCGGCACCGCGGTCATCTGGAAGGGCGCGGACACCGCCGACAAGCAGTTCCACAAGATCAAGGTGGGCAACACCGAGGGCTTCGTCCTGATGTCGACGCTCTCGCCCACCAAGCCCGCGGCGGAGATCGAAGTGTCCGGCAAGGCGATGGACACCAAGACGTTCGCCTCGTCGGCCGCCGCCACCAAGGGCCTCACCAAGGCCGCGCTGTCGTACTCCGAAGCGAGCGGCCCCGGCATGAAGGTCGCCGCGGTGCAGGTCATCAACGCCGAAGAGCACAGCAAGAACGCGTGGGAAGCCGCCAACCCGGCGAAGGCAGGTGCCAAGTGAAGTCGCTCCGTTCGCTCGTTCTCGTCGCCTCTCTTCCGCTCGCGACCGGCTGCGCGACCCTCAACAGCATGGGCATCTCGACGCCGAAGGTCGAAGTGCCCGGCGCCGGCATCATCACCGAGGCCACCCAGAAGGCCGAAGCGAAGTGCGGCCCCATCAAGACCGCCGAGGTCTCGTGGACCGAAGAGCGCGCCATGGGTGGCGTGGTCAACGTGAAGCAGGTCGCTGATCACGGCTCGCTGGTGTTCGACCTGTACAAGGAGAACGACCTCGAGAAGCTCGCGGCGCAGGTCGCGGCCGGCAAGGAGAAGGTCGTGCTGCCCGAGTCGCCGAAGAACGCGGCCGAGGCGTACCTCAACGTGATGGGTCGCAACCTCGCCAAGTACTCGGCGCGCCCCGACCTGCCGTGGACCTTCGCGGTCATGCAGAACGACACCCCCAACGCGTACAGCGCGCCGGGCGGCTACGTGGTCGTCACCACCGGTCTGCTCAAGAAGATGACCAACGAGGCGCAGCTCGCCGGCGTGCTCAGCCACGAGATCGGCCACGTGGTGCTCAAGCACTCCATCAAGCGCTACCGCGACTCGAAGGCCACCCAGTGCACCATCGCCACCACCGGCTCGATCGTCATCAAGCGCGCCGCGCAGATGGCCGAGGCCGAGGCGCGCCCCATCCTCAACCTGCTGCCGGCCGAGACGCGTGACGCCGCGAAGTTCGCCGACAAGTTCGACAACTTCGACCTCGACACCGCCGCGCCCGACTTCGTGAAGTTCGTGATGGACGCGGTCACCAAGATCCTCGAGCTGACCGGCAACGAGAAGGAAGACGAGTTCCAGGCTGACGCCACCGCGCTCGAGCTGACGGCGTTCGCCGGCTACGACGCGAAGGAATACGAAGGCTTCCTCACCGTGCTCGGCGAAGGCGGCGGCGCCTTCTCGAACCACCCGTCGACGAAGGACCGCGTCGCCAAGCTCAAGGCGCTGCGTGAAGGCGACCTCGCCCCGTTCGCGGTCGGCACCTCGAAGAACGACCTGAGCAAGCTCGCGCCGCTGTACACGAAGTAAGCGAGCGGCGAACTGCTTCACCCCCGGGGCCTGCGCGGCGAGACTGCGCGGGCCCCGGTTGTTTTTCCCCTTTGGAGACTCGATGCGCGCCACCCGAGTGCTGACCGCGATCTGCCTGACGGGGCTGCTGAGCTGCTCCCCTCTCATCACCACCCTGCGCGAGCCGTCGCCGGCGCAAGACGGGGCCGCCGATCCGCAGGAGCAGCAGATGATTCAGGCCATGGAACAGGTGCGCGCGGCGGACCTCGCGGCCGAGCAGCGCTGCGGGCCGGTGCGCGCCGCGAGCCCCGACTGGGCCGAAGAGCGCGCGGTCGGCCGGGCGCTGGCCGTGCGGCAGACCGCGTCGCGCGGGCGCGTCGACACCGGTGAGACCGCCGCGTGGGTCGCGCTGGTGGGGCACACGCTGGTGACGGCCTCGCCGCGCCCCGGGCTCCCGTGGGTCTTCGCGGTGATTCACGAGGACGAGCCCGCGGCCTTCAGCGACCCCGGCGGCTACGTGTTCGTCACCACCGGGCTCTTGAAGCGGCTCACCAACGAGGCGCAGCTCGCCGGCGTGCTGGGCCATGAGATCGGCCACGTCAGCGCGAAGCATGGCCTGCGCGCGTGGCACGAAACGAAGGGCACCGCGTGCACCGTGTCGGTCACCGCCGAGCTGCTGCTCCGCGTGAACGCCGTGCGGCTGCCGCCCTCGATGCGCGACGCCGCCCACTTCGGGCCGAAGTTCCCCGCCGACGGCCTGTTCGAGTTCGACCACGCCGACCCCGGCCTGCAGCGGATGCTGCTCGAGCAGCTCGCGCTGCGGCTCTCGCTGGGCTTCGAGCGGGCCGACGAGCTCGCCGCCGACGCCGAGGCGCTGCGGCTGCTGGCCTTCGCCGGCTACGACCCTGCCGAGTACGAGCGCTTCCTCACCGCGCAGGGCGACGTGAAGGGCCACCCGAAGACCGAGGAGCGCGTCGCCCGCCTCACCGCGCTGCGCGAGGGCGAGCTGGCCCCCTTCATCCACGGCACCGCGAAGCCCGACGTCAGCGCCCACCTCGAGAAGCTCAAGCCATGAGCCTCTACCACCTGGCCCTGCAATCAGAATGGAACCGCGGCCAGCGTCAGGGCCGCTACACGCCCGCGCGTTTCGCCGCCGACGGCTTCGTGCACTGCTGCGACGACCTCGAGACCGCCGCGGCCATCGCCCGCGCGTACTTCTCCACCGCGACCGAGCCCCTGCTGCTGATCACCCTCGACGAGGCGGCGCTCGACGTCGAGGTGCGCCGCGAGGCCCCCGCCCCACCCGACGGCCAGCCCCACGCGCACCACGACGGCCGCAAATTTCCCCACGTGTACGGCTCGCTGCCGCTGCGCGCGGTGAGCTCGGTCGAACCCTTCGAGTGGCGCCGCTGACGGCGACAGGTAAAGAGGCGTCGATGCCTCGCCTCCTGCGCCGCCTGTCCATCGCCTTCGCCGTCCTCGCCGCCGGGCTCGTGCTCGCGGGCTGGGTCGCGATGCGCGTCATCGCCACCAACGTGCTCGAGAAGCAGACCGAGCCGGTGAAGCAGCAGCTCGTCGCCGACTGGAACGCGCACGCCGACGGCTACGAGCGCGACCTGCTCGCCTCGGCCGCGTGGGGCGTGCTCGCCGAGCGCACCCCGGCGAGCATCGGCTGCGAGCTGCGCTGGCAGGGCGAGCCGAAGGCGCTCAAGGCCCACCTCGCGCGCTGCGGAGCGCACGGCGCGCCGGTGCCAGCCGACGTGCTCGAGACGTTGCACACGCTGGGCGACGACGTGGTGCGCAAGACGACCGAGGCGCCGATGGTCGAGCGCGACTTCGGGTGGATGGCGCAGCTCCACGGCCACGACGACTGGTCGCAGGCCGACGGCACCCCGCTGGAGTTCGTCGAGCTCGACCCCGCGAAGGGCGGCACGGTGCTCGACGTGCCGGTGCTCGACGTGGTGCAGGTGCGCGCGCTGGCCTCGCTGCGGCTGCTCGCCGGCGTGCGCGCGGGCGACCCGGCCGGCGCCGCCGCCGACGTGAGCGCGCTGGCCCGGGCGCTGCTCGGGCGGCCGGTGGTCATTGACCAGTTGGTGGGCATCACCCTGCTCGAGCACCTGCGCGCGCAGCTGGCGTCCATCGAGCGGCTCGACCTCGCGCCCAGAGAAGAAGAGGTGAAGGCGCTGCGCGGCTCGCGGCTCGCGTCGGCGATGATCTGGCACCCGTGGGTGCCGTCGGCGCTGCGCGCGCGCTTCCTGTCGCGGCTCCCGCCGGCCTCGCGCTGCACCGCGGCCGGCGAGGTGATGCTGCTGCTCGAGCTCGGCGAGCCGGTGGCCGAGAACTACCCCACCTTCCTCACCGACTTCGCCGCGTGGCGCGAGGGCGCCTGCGCCAGCGACTTCATCAACCGCGGGCTGGCGCTGCGCACCTCCATGCCGAAGGGGAGCTGGCAACGCGCGGTGCAGGCCGCGCCGGTGCTCGAGCGCTCGGCCCTGGGCCCGTCGCTGCTGGTGCGCGCCGCCGAGTCGAGCCCCCTGGTGCGCCGCGCTGCGCTGGAGACGCTCTTCACGGTGATGGTGGCCCGCCCCTTTCCGCCCGCGACGCCCTGAGCGCGGGTCCGCCTGCACTCTGACTGAAACCGGGGACCCGGGTCAGAAGGCCGGCTTCACGCTGCCCCAAGCCGCGCGCACGCAACGTTTCTTCACGCAGGCCCGAGCGTCCGCGCAACCAAGCGACATCCCAACAGATTGGAGGGGTGACAGCGGCCGCGGCACGCGGCAGACACCGAACTGATCATTGCGGCGAAGTTAGTTAGGACTTACTAACGAATTCCGCCATGGCCCGGCCCCGCCTGATCACCGACGAGCAGATCCTCACGACGATGCGGTCGTGTGTGCTCGAGCACGGGGCGCAGGTGTCGCTCGACGTGGTGGCCGAGAAGCTGGGCGTGACCTCGCCGGCGCTGCTCAAGCGCTTCGGCAACCGGCAGGAGCTGATGCTCAAGGCGCTCCAGCCGCCGGCCGAGCCGCCCTTCGTCGACCGGTTCCTCGAGGGGCCCGACGATCGTCCGCTCGAGGAGCAGCTCACCGAGCGCTTCGAGGAGATGTGGGCCTTCTTCGCCGAGGTGCTGCCTTGCGTGACGGCGCTGCGCGAGAGCGGCATTCCCCACGAGAAGATCTTCGACGCCAAACACAAGAACCCGCTCCGGCTGATTCAGGCCATCTCGCGCTGGCTCGAGCAGGCCGCCCAGAAGGGGCTGTGCGAGGTGCTCGCCCCCGAGAGCGTGGCGGTGGCGATGCTCGGCGCGGTGCAGACCCGCGTGTTCACCTCGCACGTCGCCAAGGTGAAGTACTCGTCGCGCAGTACGCGCGAATACCTCGGCGACATCGTTCACCTCTTCACCAAGGCCCTGGCCGTTACCCGGACCCGGCGCCCCCGCCGTCAGGAGGTCGCATGACCTCCGTCACCTCTTTCCCCCACCCAGGAATGACCCCGATGACTCGCAATGCCCTGTTGCTCGGTGTGCTCGCGCTCGCCGCCTGCAAGAAGCACGAAGATCCCGCCACCGCCGAGGCTGGCACCAAGCGCGCCGAGCTCGTCGCGCTGCCCCCGGTGAAGGTCGAGACCGGCACCGTCGAGCACCAGAAGATGCCGAAGTACCTGACGCTGACCGGCAGCGTGTACGCCGATCGCCAGTCCGACATCGCCGCCAACGTCAGCGGCCGCGTCACCAACACCTACGTCGAGCGCGGCATGCCGGTGAAGCTCGGTCAGGTCATCGCGGTGGTCGACTCGCGGGCCGCCGGCTTCCAGGTCGCCGCCGCCGTCGCCCAGAGCCAGGCCGCGCAGACCCAGGTGCAGCTCGCCAAGCAGGACTGTGAGCGCGCCGACACCCTCTTCGCGCAGGGCGCCATCGCCAAGAGCGAGTTCGAGCGCCTCAAGACGCAGTGCACCGCGCAGCTGTACCAGGCCAACGCCGCGCAAGCGAACGCCGACCTCGCCAACAAGGCCGCCGGCGACACCATCATTCGCGCGCCCTTCGACGGCATCATCGGCGAGCGCTTCGTGAACGTCGGTGAGTACGTGCAGCCGCCGACCCGCGTGGCGAGCGTGTTCGCGGTCAACCCGGTGCGCATCAGCCTCTCGGTGCCCGAGCCGGCGGTGGCGCTGGTGAAGGAAGGCCAGACGCTGATGTTGACCGTCTCGTCGTACCCGGGCCGTGAGTTCCCCGCGACGGTGCGCTTCGTGTCGCCCGCGCTGCGCCCCAACACCCGCGACCTCATCGTCGAGGCCAGCGCGAAGAACGACGATCTGGCGCTGCGCGCGGGCATGTTCGCCACCGCCAAGCTGTCGGTCGGCGACGAAGAGCAGCCCACGGTGCCGGTGTCGGCGGTGCGCGTCGAAGGCACGGTGCGCCGCATGTTCCTCGCGCGCAACGGCCAGGCCTTCGAGGTGGTGGTGCAGACCGGCGTCGAGAAGGACGGCCGCATCTCGGTGCTCGAGCCGCTGGCCGCCGGTGAGAAGGTCATTCTGTCGCCGCCCCCCGGGCTGCGCGACGGCTCGTCCATTCAGTAACGCGAACGTTCTCGGAGCCCCACCATGCAATGGCTTGCTGAGTTGTGTGTGAAGAGGCCCGTCTTCGCGACGGTGCTCTCTCTCGTCATTCTCGTCGTCGGCAGCGTGTTCTACGTGCAGCTCGGCGTCGACCAGTTCCCCAAGATCGACTTCCCCGTCGTCGTCGTGACCACCATTCAGCCGGGCGCGTCGCCGGAAGACATGGAGCGCGAGGTCTCGGACAAGCTCGAGGGCGCGGTCAACACCATCAGCGGCATCGACGAACTCCGCAGCACGTCGGCCGAAGGTGTCAGCCAGGTCATCATTCAGTTCCTCCTCGAGAAGAACGTCGACGTCGCCTCGCAGGAAGTGCAGCAGAAGGTGAACACCGTGCTGGCCGAGCTGCCCAAGGGCATCGACCCGCCGGTGGTGCAGAAGATCGAGCCTGACGCGCAGCCGGTGCTCTTCATCGCCCTGCGCGCCCCCGGCAAGTCGGTGCGCGAGGTGACCGACATCGCCGACCGCGTGGTGCGTCGCCGCCTCGAGTCGGTCAACGGCGTCGGCAAGGCCGCGCTCATCGGTGGCCGCAAGCGTCAGATCGACGTGCAGATCGACCCGGTGAAGCTGAAGGCCCTCGGGCTCTCGCCGCTGGAAGTCGCCGGCGCGATCAACGCCCAGAACATCACGCTGCCCGGTGGGCGCGTCGACACCAGCCGCGACTACTACACGGTGCGCGTCAACGGCCGCGTGGAATCGGTCGACGAGCTGCGCGCCATCATCGTGCGCGACCAGTCGGGCCGCAGCATCCGCCTCGACGAGATCGCCGAAGTGAAGGACGGCGTGCAGGACGCGGACACCGGCGCGATGTGGAACGGCGAGCGCACCGTGCTCCTCGCGCTCAGCAAGCAGTCCGGCACCAACACGGTGGCGGTGGTCGACGCCATCAAGGACCGCATGAAGGACGTGCAGAAGGAACTGCCGCCTGGCTACAAGCTCGAGGTGCAGCGCGACGGCTCGGCCGTGGTGCGCACCGGCGCCGAAGCGGTCACCGAGCACCTCATCCTCGGCGCGATCTTCGCGGCGATCATCGTGCTCCTGTTCCTCGGCAACGTGCGCAGCACCATCATCGCCGCGCTCGCCATTCCCACGTCGATCGTCGGCACCTTCGCGCTGATGAAGCTGCAGGGCTACACGCTCAACACCATCACCCTGCTCGCCCTGGCGCTCGCCGTCGGCATCGTCATCGACGACGCCATCGTGGTGCTCGAGAACATCTTCAAGTTCGTCGAAGAGAAGGGCATGGACCCCAAGCAGGCGGCCATCGAGGGCACGCGTGAGATCGGCACCGCCGTGCTCGCCACCACGCTCTCGCTCATCGCGGTGTTCCTCCCCATCGCGTTCGTCGGCGGCATCCCCGGCCGGTTCCTCGGCAGCTTCGGCATCACCATGTCGTTCTCCATCGCCGTGTCGCTGTTCGTCAGCTTCACGCTCACCCCCAGCCTCGCGGCGCGGTGGCTCAAGGCGAAGAAGCCGGGCGACCACTCCAAGACGGTGCTCGAGCGCGTGGTCGACGTGTTCTACCGCCCGGTGGAGCGCGCGTACGTGTCGCTGCTCGACTTCCTCATGGCCCGCCGGTGGATCGTGGTGCTGGTCTCGGTCGGCTCGCTGGTGGCGATGGGCCCGATGGCCAAGGCGGCCAAGAAGGGCTTCCTGCCCGTCGATGACCGCGCGCAGTTCGAGGTGGTGGTGCGCCTGCCCGAAGGCCGCAGCGTGCCCGCGACCGAGCTGGTCGGCGAGCGCGTGGCCCGGCAGATCCGCGAGTTCCCCGAGGTGACCGCCACCCTGGTCACCATCGGTGACGACGCGGCCAAGACGCCCAACCAGGCGCGCATCTACGTGAAGATGGTGCCGCCCGACGAGCGCAAGATCTCCCAGAACGACTTCAAGAACCTGGTGCGCGAGAAGCTGCTGCCCACGCTGCCGCCCGAGCTGAAGGTGAACATCGCCGACGTCAACGAGTTCGGCGGCGGGCAGTCGACGGCCAAGATTCAGTACATCATGGCCGGCCCCGACCTGAACGTGATCAGCGCCGCGGTGCCCCGCATCATCGAGCGCATCAAGAAGGAAGTGCCCGGCGCGGTCGACGTCGACTCCACGCTGGTGCTCGGCAAGCCGGAGCTCGGGGTGTACGTCGATCGCGAGCGCGCGGCCGACCTCGGGGTGCAGGTGATCGACATCGCCCAGGCGCTCCAGTACCTGGTCGCCGGTCAGAAGGTCTCGACCTACTCGGAAGGCGGCGAGCAGTACGAAGTGCGCCTGCGCGCCACGCCGGAATACCGGAGCAACGAAGACGCGCTGCGCCTCATCACCGTGCCCAGCCGCAAGCTCGGCCTGGTGACGCTCGCCGACGTGGTGCAGATCAAGCAGGGCTCGAGCCCGTCGAGCATCATGCGCTACCAGCGCGAGCGTCAGGTCACCTTCCTCGCCAACGCCGGCCCCGGCGCGTCGGAAGGCGCGGTCGGTGACGCGCTCAAGGCGGTGCTGGAAGACGAGATGCCGAAGCTCGGCAAGGGCTACGCCATCAAGGCGCAGGGCACGACGAAGATCATGCGGGAGACGGGCATCGCCTTCGTGCTCGGCCTGCTCGCCAGCTTCGTCTTCATGTACCTGATCCTCGCGGCGCAGTTCGAGTCGTGGCTGCACCCGGTGACCATTCTCATCTCGCTGCCGCTGACGCTGCCGTACGCCATCGCGTCGATCCTCATCTTCGACCAGGCGATCGACATGTACTCGTTCCTCGGCATCTTCGTGCTCTTCGGCGTGGTGAAGAAGAACGCCATTCTGCAGATCGACCACAGCAACGGCCTGCGCGAACACAACGCCGAGGCCGTCGACGCGGCGCTCGACGCGGCGTACCGCGCGAAGAACGAGACCACCATGCGCAGCGTGCTGCACGAGCGGCTCGACGCCATCGTGGGCCGCGAGCGGCTCGAGAAGTTCCTCGCCAAGGCCGACTTCACGCGCTTCGCCACGGTCGAGAAGGCCGTGCTCAAGGCCGAGCGGCTGCAGTCGATCCTCAAGGCGAACAAGGACCGCCTCCGCCCGATCCTCATGACCACCCTGGCCTTCGTGGCCGGCATGATCCCCCTCGTCACGGCGCGCGGCATCGGCTCGGGCTTCAACCGCGCCACCGCCGGCGTGGTGGTCGGTGGTCAGTCGCTCTCGCTGCTGCTGACGCTGGTCGCCGTGCCGGTCGCGTACTCGTTCTTCGATGACATCTCGTTGTTCTTCCGCCGCAGCACGCGCGGCAAGGTCGCCAACGAAGAGAGCCAGCCGACCACCGAAGCGGTCGCCGTGGCGGAGGTGGGCAAGTGAAACGCATGGTGGTGGCAGTGGTGGCGCTCGTCACGACGGGCGCATGGGCGCAGGGCCTCAAGGACTTCCTCGACGCGTCGGAGCAGCAGAACGTCGATCGGAAGATCTCCATCGAGCAGCGCAACGTGGCGGCGGCGCAGTTCACCCAGGCGTGGACGGCGCTGTTGCCCTCGTTGACCGCGCAGGCCGCGTGGCAGCACAACCAGTACAAGGCCGAACCGGCGCTGCCCAACGGCATGGGCGGCGTCACCACGCTGGTCATTCAGCCGTACGATCAGTTCAGCGCGGCCTTCCGCTTCGAGTTGCCGCTGATCGACACCACGAAGTGGATGCGCATCCTCTCGGCGGACTCGTCGGAGAAGGCGGCCAGCGCGCGTGAAGAGGTGATGCGCGACGCCGTGCGCAAGCAGGTGGTCGCCGCGTACTACAACTACGCCGCGTCGCTGGCCCTGCTCGAGTCGGCGAAGAAGAGCGCCAACGTCGCCGACGCGCAGTTGAAGCTCACCACCATTCGCAACGGCGCGGGCACGGTCACCGAGCTCGACCTGCTGCGGTCCAAGGCCGAGGTGGCGCGCACGAAGCAGACCGTCGCCGACGTCACCACGCTGGTGGCCACCTCGCGCCGCACGCTCCGCACCCTCACCGGCCTCGAGCCACCCGACCAGGTCGCGCAGCCGGCCGACGACGTGCGCCCCGAAGCCGACCTCGCGACGCTCGAGGCGCGCATCGAGGAGCTGCCCGCCGTGAAGGCCGCCGACTTCGACCGCGAGGCCGCGGGCCGCGCGGCGATGACCTCCAAGCTGGCGCTGGTGCCGATCGTCACTGCGCAGTTCACCGAGCAGGTCTCGAACGTGACCGGCTTCACCGGCCAGGCCACCGCGTTCAACACCGGCATCGGCCTGGTGTGGCGCCTCGACGTGCCGACCTTCATGGGCATGCGCGTGCAGGACGGCCTCGAGCGCACCTCGGTGCTGGCCGGCGACCGGGCGCGGCTGGTGGCGCGGGATCAGATCAACTCCGACTGGCAGCGGCTCAACGCGGCGCTGATCAAGATCGAAGCGGCGCAGGCGCAGGTCGAGTCGGCGCAGCGCGCGGCGCAGGTGGCCCGGGATCGCTACGCGGTCGGCGCGGCCACCCAGGTCGACGTCATCCAGGCCGAGCGCGACGTGTTCGGCGCCGAGGTGAGCCAGATTCAGGCGCGCGCCGAGCTGGCCACGGTGCGGGCGTCGCTGCGCATCAGCGCCGCGCTGCCGCTGCAGTGACTCACTTCACGTAGAGAGCGCTCGTCATCACCCACGGGCGTTCGGCGGTGAAGAACGCCCGCCGCTGCCCGGCCCACGGCTTGAGGTGCTTCGGCACCATGCGCACCTCGACGCGGTAGGCCCCCGGCTGCGTCGCGGTGAACTCGACGGTCCCCTCGGTGACCTCGGCCACCACGTCCCACCCGTCTTCTCGCGCGCGCAGCAGCTGCAACTTCAGCGCGGGCGCCTCGTTGGCCGGGTCGAGGTTCTTCACCTTCGGCATCGTGGCCTTGAGCACCACCCCGCTGGCCAGGGTGGCCGTCTCGCCGATCTCCTTCGTCACCGCCCCGCCCTCGAGCGCGCTGAAGTCGAAGCCCTCGGCGTAGCCCAGGAACTCGAACACCCCGAAGTTGCGGCCCGCCTTGAGCGCGGCCTTGAGGTCGGCGTCGTCCCACGAGCCGTCGGCCTTCGCCTTCACCAGCAGGTGGTTCGAGAAGGCCGACATCATGCGGCGGTAGCTGTCGATGCGCTCCCCGTCCTGCAGCAGCTGGGGGAAGGTGTTGCGGTGGCAGTCGCTGCCCATGGTCGTCACCCGCTGGTGGCCGCGCGCCAGCACCGTGCCCCAGGTCTGCATGTACGTCGGGTCGTCGAGGTTGAAGGCTGCGAGGAACAGGTCGGGGTGCATCAGCCCGTCGAGCAGGCCCTTGTCGACGTAGTTGAGCAGCAGGTCGGCCGCGACGCCGCCGTTCTTCAGCGCGTTGCGGTGGAGGTTGAACATCTCGAACCCATCGAGGTGCATGTCGATGAGCTGCTGCGCGGTCCAGTCTTCGGTGTGGGCCACCAGCGTCACGCCACCCACGGCGTGAAAGGCGTCGAGCTGTGCGTTGTCGGTGTTGCCGTAGTCGCGCGCGCCCGGGGCGCCGACGTGCCGCTCGAGGCCCACCGGCATCGCGCCGGTCTCGGTGCCGGCCATGATCAACGCCGTCGAGCCGCCGGGGCACGCCAGCCGGTTCGCCGTCGGCGCGCCACCGCGCTCGACCAGCACGTCACCCTTCGCCGCGTCGAACAGCAGCACCGCGGGGAACTCGTTGTCCGCGAAGCTGTCGCCGTGGTCGGTGAGGAAGAAGAAGTCGTCGCCGGTCTTGCACACCCCGTCGCGGAAGTCGGCGAGGCAGCTCTGGTCGTAGACGCCCGCGGCGTCGTGCGGCGCGCCGTCACAGGCGTCGTGCGAGTAGATGCTGTGCACGTGCACCAGGCCGCGCAGCTCGGTGTACCCGCGCGCGTTGGGCTTCTTGTCGAGCGCCAGCACCTGCCCGGGCTGCCACGGCGTGGGGGCAGGAGGCGGCGCCGCCGGCTGAGAACACCCCACCACTACCAAACCCAGAAAGAGAGCGTGTCGCATGCGCCCTTCTGAGCACAGAATCGGGGCCCGCTCTCATGGCTCGCGTCACCCGACGACAACTCCTCGTGCTCGCCACCGGCGCGGCCCTGTACGGGGGCTTTCGTTACGGCACCAGCCGGGTCGCCCGCCCGCCCGCGCCGAGCGGACCGCTGTCGGCCGACGCCCAGGCGCTGCTCGCGCGCGCGTGGCAGGGCCTCGACCCCAGGCGCGTGCTCGACGCCCACGTGCACGTGGTCGGGCTCGGCAAGGGCGGCACCGGGTGCACGGTGGGCGAGCGGCTCCAGTCGGCGCTCAACCCGCTGGAGTACATGAAGTTCAGCATCTACCTCGCGGCCTCGGGCGTGACCGACCTCGAGCAGGCTGATCAGCAGTACGTCGCGCGGCTCGCTTCGTTGATGCAGCGCCAGTCACCCCACGGCCGGCTGCTGCTCTTCGCCTTCGATCGCGCCCACGACGAGCAGGGCCGCCCCGTCGCCGCCGACACCGAGTTCTACACCCCCAACGAGTACGTGCTGTCGCTGGCGAAGGGCGCGCCCGACACCTTCGTCGCCTGCGCGTCGGTGCACCCCTACCGCCCCGACGCGGTGGACTCGCTCGAGCGCTACGTCGCGGAAGGCGCGGTGGCCGTGAAGTGGCTGCCCAACGCGATGAACATCGACCCGTCGAGCCCGAAGTGCGACGCGTTCTACGACGCGATGGCGCGGCTGCGCGTGCCGCTCATCACCCACGCCGGCGAAGAGAAGGCGGTGCACGCCGAGGAAGCGCAGCGCCTGGGCAACCCGCTCCACGTACGGCGGCCGCTCTCGCGAGGCGTGACGGTGGTGATGGCCCACTGCGCGTCGCTGGGCAGCAACCCCGACCTCGACGCCGGTGGCAGCGGGCCGTGGGTCGACAACTTCGAGCTCTTCACCCGGCTGCTGGGCGAGGCGGAATGGAAGGGCCGCTTCTTCGGTGAGCTGTCGGCCACCACGCAGGTCAACCGCGTCGGCAAGCCGCTGCGCTGGCTGCTCGAGCGCCCCGAGCTGCACACGCGGCTGATCAACGGCTCCGACTACCCGCTGCCCGCCATCAACGCGCTGCTCCAGACCGGCGCCATCGTGCAGGCGGGCTTCCTCACCGAAGACGAACGCCGCGTGCTCAACGAGATCGACCAGCACGACCCGCTGCTGTTCGACTTCGCCATCAAGCGCACGCTGCACCTCGGCACGCAGCGCTTCTCCGACGAGGTGTTCCTGGCCCGGCCCGAGGTCTTCCCGCGGCTGAGCTGAAGTCGCGCGCGCCCCGGCCACCTGGGTCGACCCGGCGCGACCCGGGTGGATCCGCGAGGTTGCCGGTGGCGTCGGGCTTGAACGGGCCGAGCGAATGCCAAAACTCATCTTCAAGAACGACAGCGGGCAGGTGCAGCTCCACGAAGACGGAATCGTGCATCACGAGTTCTTCCGCCGCATGGTGGGCAAGGAGTTCCGCGACATCCTCGAGGCGGGGCTCACGCAGCTGCAGAACAAGCAGGCCACCAAGTGGCTGTCGGACGATCGCAAGAACACGGTGATGGAAGAGTCCGACGAGAAGTGGGCGCAGGGTGACTGGTTCCCGCGCGCGGCGAAGTCGGGCTGGAAGTACTGGGCCATCGTCAACCCCGAGAAGGCCGTGGGGAAGATGCAGATGAGCCGCAACGCCAAGGTGATGGAGATGGGCGGCATCAAGGTCGCCACCTTCAGCACGCCCGACGAGGCGCTGAGCTGGCTGCGCTCGGTCGACCTGAAGAAGGCCGGCTGAGAAAAAAACAACCCCGCCGGCTCCCGAAGGAGACGGCGGGGCGGAGAATCCCCCTTCTGGCAGTGACTGCGAGGCTTACGCGCGGCGGCGGCGAGCGAGGGCGAGCAGGCCCAGGCCGAGCGCGGCGAGCGAAGCGTCGACGGGAATCGCGGCGCAGGTCTGCGGCGCGCCACCCTTGCCGTCGGGCGAAGCGTTGAGCTTCAGCGACGAGGTCGACTCACGGTTCTCCGGGTACGCGCGGTCGGCGAAGGCCAGCTTGGCCTGCAGCTGGATGTCGTACTCACCGTCCACGTCGGCCGTGAACGACGGCACGTTGCCGTCCTGGTACGCGTATTCCCAGTGGCGCGACATCGTCACCACGCCCTCGGGGTTGATGACCGCCGCCTTGCTGCCGTCCGGGCGCTTGGCGACCGTCCAGATGTATTCGATGGCC